>TARA_R110002072_G_scaffold303094_1_pt1 | contig 83615 bp, 61 predicted proteins | sample TARA_R110002072 | Tara Oceans TARA_R110002072 (sample SAMEA4397118) | marine metagenome | biome: Polar Biome; feature: [SRF] surface water layer (ENVO:00010504); material: water (ENVO:00002006), including particulate matter (ENVO:01000060) such as... | depth 5 m
GCGGGATACTATCCACGCCAAACAAGAAGGTCAACTAACTCAGCCGAGAGTTCCCGTAGAAATTTGACGGTGCTTAAAAAGCCGGTCGAAACCCGCCATTTACATGGACTTCTTGCGTTTTTGCTCGATATGTTTTTCGAGAGAGCCATGACAATTCAGAAGTCTGCCATTGAAATTCGAGTTCTGGCAGGCTTCTGAAAAAGTCAAACACGCCACATTGAAGGGCGTCTATTTCACACGTACGAGCTTCATGAGACGACCGGACACGTTCCAATCCTGAACGTAGAGGTTTCCGTCTTTGTCCCAGTATGAACCGTGAGTGCCGCTGAAGACGCCCTCAATCCAGCTTTCCTGTTTGACGCCGTGAGCGCCGCGGGTTTTGAGATTCGAGTTGTAGCCAAGTACGGCGACGATCGTATTCGCTTTGTCGAGAATCCAGACACGCCCCTGTAAATCGGGCACCGAAACGTAATCTCCCTGTACGGCCACCGAGGTTGGCATCAGCAGGCCAGTCACAACTTCCCCAATGAAGTTTCCTTCCAGATCGTAGTGCAGCAGGCGTCCGTTCGGCTGGTGATTGCGGTCACAGATCAGAAGTCGAGGCGGCTCGTAACGAGTATCCAGCGTCATGCCGTGAGCCGTGTTGAACTGCTTCATCCCATTACCCTTCTCTCCGAAGTGGCTGAGATATTTGCCGGTCCTGTCGAACTTGAAAATGTGATTACTGGCGTAGCCGTCTGACAGAATGATGTCTCCGTTTGGCGCGACGGTGATCGCTGTTGGAGCAAACTTTTTCAGATCAAGACCAGAATCTTCAGGAAACGGTAACTTTAGAACGATGTCGCCAGTCTCCGCGTGAAACTTAATCCCTTCTCCAGCAACGTTGCGGGCTCCATAGAGGAACTCGTCGGCGCCTTCCGCACGAATCTCGAGATCATGGATATTCGAGTATTCGGGGCCAACGAATCGGCGAACCAATTTGCCGTCTGGCGAAAACACAAAGACACCAATGTTGGCACTCGTGTAAATGTTCCCCGCTTTGTCGATCACCACTCCACCATGCGTCGCACCAAGAATCGACTTTCCGTCATCACCGAGCCCCCAGCCAGGCACGGTGTCGAAGGTCATCGTCCCACTGCCCATCCGAACGGGCTTTGCCAACTCTGCCGCATCAACCGGGAACAGACAGACGCTTGAAGCAGTGACAGCAAGACAAACCAGACTGAATTTCATCATCGAGGCTCCTGAAGAAGTTTTGTGTCAGCAGGCCAATGATGGTAGGACTTTCGACATGCAAGAGCGATCGTATGAACCGTAAAACCGAGCCTATAGTGACCTGGCGACTCCGGCCAGCGGCGCGTTGCGCGACAAATCCGAGACAGGCAGAACCTCAGTTCCGTTTCGAATTTCGTCAGCCTGAGGCTCGCGTTGCCGACGCACAATCAGTTTCAAGACGTCCAGGAAATGGTCCAGCTGGACTCCGGTGCGAGAGAGCCGCTTGTCCCGCAGATCACTGCTGAGTAACGTCACGCGACCATGCAACTGTCATTTCAGCTTCCAGCATGCTGCGTGACGATCTCCATCGTGCGACTCAAAACCCGCAACACCTGGGGGGCAACTTTATGTCAGCTCTTGTCTTTGCACGAAACGAATTTCCCACGATCGGGGTGGAGCTGGAACTTCAACTTATCGATGCGGAATCGTTTGCTCTGACCAATCGAATTGAAGACGTGCTGGCGGCTCTGCCCGAAGAACTGCGTGACGTCGTCAAGCCTGAGCTGATGCAGAGCTATATCGAGATCAACACCGGCGTCTGCAACACCGTCGCCGACGCGAGCAACGACCTGCACAGCAAACTCGAAGCCATCGAAAACGTCCTCGACGAAATGGGAATCAAACTCCTGTGGGCGGCAACTCATCCGTTTTCTTCGTGGCGGGATCAGAAGGTCACCAACAACGACCGCTACTACCGACTCGTCGATCTGATGCAGGATGTTGCTCGGCGACTGGTGACGTTCGGGCTGCACGTTCATGTCGGAGTCGACACGGGAGACAAAGCGATCAACGTCTGTGATCGCATGCTTCGATACCTGCCCCTGCTGCTTGCGTTGTCGTCGAATTCGCCCTTCTGGGAAGGCCGCAACACCGGCCTGCATTCCAACCGGTCGAAAATCATGGAAGGACTGCCGACGGCCGGGTTGCCGCATGTCATGCGAAACTGGAGCGAGTACGTCTGGATCGTGAATCACCTGATCGAGACAGGATTCATGAACTCGATCCGCGAAATCTGGTGGGACATCCGCCCGCATCACAACTTTGGAACGGTCGAAGTCCGCATCTGCGACATGCCGCCAAACCTGAAACAGGTCGAAGGCATCGCCGCTCTGATCCAGTGTCTGGTCGTCGCGATCTCTGACGAGGTCGAGCAAGGCACCTACCAGCTCGACTATCACCCGATGATGGTCCAACAAAATAAGTGGCGAGCCACCCGCTTCGGAGCTGACGCCCGCCTGGTGCTCGGGCAGTCTTACGAGCAGGCATCACTCGCCGAAACCGTGGCGAACCTCGTCACACGACTGGAAGCGCACGCCGTCAAACTCGACTGCCTCGACGAGTTGCGCTCCGTCGTCAACATCCCCACCGCGACAGGCGCTCAGCAGCAACTCGACATCTTCAAGCAGACCAGATCAAAACAGGAAGTCGTCCGGCAAATGATCGAAAACAACCACTGGAGCCAAGTGTAGGCCCGATTCCCACCGGTCGCACAGGTGTTTGCAGAAAGACGGTCAATGAGAGTCGAACCTGTATCTGAATCACTATTTGTTATGAGGGTGAGACGCGCGAGCGAAATTTCAGAAATCCAACGCAGCAGCCTGCAAATACAAAACCTACCGGCAGTGTCAGGATCGCCGCCAGAATTCCATCCAGAACCGCGGTCGATAAATCATTGGGTAATGACAGAATGATGTCCGAGGGAACAGGAACATACAGAACGTACAGACCAGAAGTGACACCACACGCAACCGAAGGCATTACGGTCGCCCAGAAGAAGGCACAACCTAATGACTCCGAAAACAACCGCGAGACACAAACGGTAGTCACCGAGGTCACCCCAGTCAGCGCGATGAAATCGCCACAGCAAGGAAGAAATCGCATTGAAGTCATGCCCATGACCAAAGTGGCCGCAATCGTCAGAACGATCAACAGCACCGCAAGAAGCATGTCAGGAAACGTGCCACGCATCAGTTATCCAATTTACACTCCCGTTCCATTCCTTTGATTCAAAGTTCGGCTTCGGCACGTCGAGCCTCGATTGCCGCGTCGATGATTTCGGTGAAGTCGCTGGCGGAAACGTCATTACCAGTAATGGACTTAATCTGGGCAGACAGAAGGTCGGCGTAGATCAGCTTGGGTTCGACGACTTTTGCCCCACGACTGCGGGCTTCGGCGGTGAAAACGCTGTCGAACGGCATTTCGGTCGCGTCGCAGACTGTCATGCGAGGAGCGAGGTACGATGGGTTGAATTCCGTCTTGCTGGATCCGACCGGAAGCCCCGGCTCGGCAAACACGATGACATCGGCCAGCGTGTTGTACAGATGCTGAAACGGTACGAATCGGACATCGAACTGCGTCGCAACATTCTGAGCTTCTTTGTCATCCGGAGCGGTCACGCTGACGAGACCTTTGCGTTTGCCGATTCCGTAAACCATCGAGCGGGCAAAGCTTCCAGAGCCAACCACCAGAACGTTCTGCTTGTCGAGCGGTCGTTTGTCGTTGCCTGAACCGGAAACCGTCTGCTCGATCATCTTGACGGCGCTTCTCCAACCAGCGTTCCAGGCCTGCCAGCCATCCTTCTTGTGCAGCAGCAGGTCCGAGTACTGACTGATTCTGGCGGACTCTTCCAGTTCGTCGGCCAGAGCCACCATCTGATCGCCGATGTGACGACTGGTCACGATCGCGTTGATCTTCAACGAGTCGAGCATCGACTTCAGTCGCCCAAACTCACGGCTCATCAGCGGCAGACTTCGAGCATTCAGCTTCAGCCGCCGAAAGACACTGTTGAAGCATTGCGTCGTGACAATTTCCGAGCCGCCCATTCCGACCACACCAATAAACATGGTGGCCTTGTCGATCTCGCGCCAGCCGTAGATTTCGTCGAGTTCCAGCAGCGTCGTTTGCTCATCAAACGCTTCCATACCTTTTTCGAGAGCCGCGTAAATCCACGGTGAACCGTACTTTCTGCCGAGCAGCGAAAACGTCACGCCCGCCTTCCCCAACCCCAGGCCGACCGCCGGCATCTCACGTTTCTTCGCGACCGCAGCCAGCAATGGCCACGCAGCTTCGAGCGTCGGCGTTGGCCACGTGAATTTGACGATGTCGCCGTTGAGCTGCTTGGCCTCGGTGAAAATCTCCTCGATATCTTCTTTTGAATAGGCTTCCTTCAGACTCGTGTAAGCGATGACCCGCTTTGTCTGACCAAACCGGGGAATGCTCTGAGCTGCGTCGTAATCAAGTTCGATGTACGCGGGTGAGGCGACGATCGCCTGGCGAAGAATGGCGAGCCGTTGCTCATCGGTTCCTTCGAACTGTCCGCCGTCCCGCTTGCGCCGGCACGAAACCATGATCGGCTTATCGCAACCAGATATCAGGTCACCAACGTCCGGCTCTTTAACAAGCCGGTCCAGACAAAGCTCAACAACGTCGCACTGACGAGCAGCGTTCAGGATGTCTACCTTCGCAAACGTCCGAGACGTCGGCGTTACAGAAATGCAGATCATGAGATGTGGCCTTCAAAGTCTGTCTGACGAGGGCGCAAAGAACGAAAAACTCAATCAGCAGCCTGTCTCGCAAGCAGGCCCCATTTGAATTGGTCCGAACCGAGTCACGTTCGAGGTGCAGACAATAAACGTTCTCCGTTCGACTGTCACTTTTCCGATGACAAGAACTCGTCTCAGACTCCAACTTTGACGACAACCTTCATCAATGTCAGTCGAGGGTTTTCTGCCTGAACACGATCGGTTATCAACACCTCAACCAACGTTTCATTGAATTATCATCCAACGGTGACCACATGATGGAGACCGGCATGACGGACTGTAACCAGACCAGCCACACTCGAATTTTCATTGCGAGTATCTGCGGGATAATCCTGCTGCTGAGCAATGCGTCTTCGTTCGGGCAATTCGACGAGACTGCCGAACTGCCAAGAGGCCTCGTTGCGAGCTACTCGGTCAACAATCGAACCGTCGAACGACTCGAGGAAGCGATCTCATTTGACTGGGGAACTTCGCTGCCCGATCGGCGGCTCGGAGCAGTCGACGGAGTTTTCAAAGCTCAATGGAAATCCCAACTGCTGGTGCGTCAGGAAGGCAGGCACCAGATCCACGCGTTTGTTCAAGGAGCAGTCAGCGTCAAAATCAACGGCGAAGTCGTTCTGAAAGCGGAGTCAAAAACTCCAGGCTGGGTGTCTGGCGAAGAATTCACACCGGACATCGGCTTTCAACCACTGTCGGTCCTTTTCGAAAAATCGGCGAACGAGGCTCGGCTGCAACTCTTCTGGTCATCCGACGTTTTCCCGCTGGAGCCTTTGCCGGGCCACCTCTTTTTTCGAGAAGAAGGCCGGCTCGATCTCGCCCTGATCGAACTCGGCCGCAACCAGTTCGAAGCGTTCCGCTGCGGAGCCTGCCACAAAGACGTCCTGCCGGAAACAGAGCGGCTGGCAGCGCCAGATCTCACTCGAAGCGTCACGGGCCTTTCCACCGATTGGATCGTCAGAAAACTCACCGGCCACGTGCCAGGCAAGATGCCGCGTTTTGAACTTTCGGACGAACACGCAACCGCCATCGCAGCGGCTCTCGTCGACTCTTCCGAGAAAATAAAACTGGAATCGCTGCCGAAACCTGGCAAAGGCCGCAACGATAACAACGACCGGGAAGCCGGGCTGACACTGATTAACTCGCTGGGCTGCCTCGCCTGTCACTCGACAATACCGGAAACGGCTTCAGACTCAGCCGAGACTCAAGCAGAAGAATTGCTCTTCGGAGGCGGCAGCCTCGCCGATATCGGCAACAAACGATCGGCAGAATGGTTCAACACGTGGCTGCGAAAACCCGAGTCGCTTAACCGCTCGCACCGCATGCCGGTGTTCGATCTTTCCAGTCAGGAGCGCCGCCAGCTCGCGCTGGCTCTGACTTCGCTCGGCACGAGCGGCAAAGCAGTCCCCAGCATCAAACCCAAACCCGCTTCTGACAACATTGTTCGACAAGGAAAGCAACTCATCCACGATCTCGGATGCCGATCCTGCCACACTGTTGCGACGAAGAAATCGGAGCTCGTTCCAAACCTGCCTGGCCTGACATCAGCCGACGGAAAAACTCCGAACTGGAGTCGATCCTGCATTCGTGACAGCTCGAAATCGACCGGCAAGCCATCTCAGCCGGCCTATGAAAAGCTCAATACGAATGCCATCACAGCGTTTCTTAATTCGATCCCGAAAGACGCCGCGACATCGACGCTCGCTCAGCGTGGGCAACGCCTGCTGGTCTCTCGAAACTGCACAGCGTGCCACCCTCGCGGACTCCGACAGGGACTTGCTTCGACGGCTGGTGACATCTCGCAAAGCGACGCCGCACTTCGAGGGCAAGCTCCGGCGCTGGTTCCGCCGAACCTGAACGCGGTCGGGGATCGACTGCTCGACGAAGCTCTCGCCAAGGCAATCAGCGGTGAGCAGAAACGGCGAATGGACTGGAAAATGGTCCGCATGCCAAAGTTCAAACACAGCGACGCCGATCGGAAGGCACTCGTTGACCACTTCATCAGCAGCGACCGGATCCCCGACGGAGCACCGACCTGGAACATCAACGACGACGCTTCGAAAGTTGACGACCAGACGCTACTCGTCGGACAGGAACTGGTCGGACCGAAAGGTTTCAGTTGTATCGCGTGCCACCAGGTCGGCGATTTCGTTCCGAAGAAAGCCGCGATGGGAACGCGAGGCTCAGACCTCGTTGGACTCGGCAACCGCATGAGGCATTCGTACTTCGTCCGCTGGACACGATCGCCGCTTCGTATCGTGCCGGGCGTAGAAATGCCGTCGTACAGCAAGGCTGTTCATGGAGTGCTCGGCGACGATGTTGACGTTCAACTGGAAGCCCTCTGGAAAACGCTCGCCGATCCACGATTCGAACCGCCAACGGACCCGGCCTCAGTCGAGCAGTACATCGTTGTGAAGAAAGGAAGTCCCCCGCAGATCATTCGAGACGTCTTCACGAACCCCGACGAAAACGGTGGCGGGTATGTTCCTCGGGCCTTTGCCATTGGATTCGACAATGGACACAGCGCACTGCTCGACCTGCAGAATTTCACGCTGCGACGCTGGACGTTCGGTGATTTCGCCAGGCAACGTACGGTCGGCAAGAGCTGGTACTGGGACATGGCCGGCTCGGACATCGTTGCCGGACTGAATGTCGATTCGAATTTCTGGCTCGTCAAGTCGAGCGTTGACGACGGCGACGCTCTTGAAGAGGCAATTGCACCTCGCATGGAAAATGGAACCGTCGGACGCCTGCTCGGTTACAGCCCCGTTGAGCAAGGCGTGAAGCTTCAGTTCAAACTCCACTTCGAAATCGAAGGTACCATCAAGGAGATCCTGGTCGAAGAAACACTGGCGCCACTCAAGATTCAGCCAGAAGATCGTTCCGGATGGATGAGGAGAATTTCGACCACTGACATCCCTGCTGACTACGACCTGGTCTTCAAGAGTTCGACGTCCCAAACGCTGGTCGGCAGCCCTGTCAACATCGAAGCCAGCGGAAGTATCAAAGCCTTCCCGATTCCCAAAGTTCAGTCCCCCGACGTAAAGCTGCCGCTGAATCTGCGGCTTGCCAACGGCTCGGGGCGATCAGATTTTGAAGTCACGTACAGCGCACGACTCAACCATCCAAATCTCAGCGTCACGCTGAAGCCCCTGCCGCCAGCGAACGCTCACAGGATCACCTCGATGCCCGGCTTCGAGGGTGTACAGCTTCCGGTTTCGACAAAGATCATGCCGACAGCGATGACCGTTCTTGACGACGGACGGCTCGCTTTTACGTCACTGGAAGGGCATGTCTACATCGCCAAAGACACCAACGGCGACGGAGTGGAAGACGCGCTGACGATGTTCGAAGAAGGACTCTCCGCACCGTACGGAATCATTCAGGACGGAGACAGTCTGCTGGTTGCTCATAAGCCGGAGATCCTTCGACTGCGTGACACCGATGGTGATGGCCGAGCTGACGAACGGGCAGTCTTCTCATCCGGCTGGGGTTTTAACGACAACTACCACGACTGGACTTGCGGCTTCGCGAAAGATGCTAAAGGTAACTTCTACGTCGGACTGGGCAGCGACTACGCACAGCTTGATCGACCGAAAGAGGTTTCACGCTGGCGAGGCAAAGTCCTGCAGATTTCGCCCGACGGTACACCTCGACCATTCGCTCACGCATTCCGATACCCGACCGGAATCGCCATCGACGGCAAGGGCAGAATCTTCGCGACCGACAATCAGGGCGTACAGAACACGTTTAACGAGCTGAACCATCTGCGCGATGGCTTCCATTTCGGCGTCCCTAAGAATCACGAACAATCTCTGAAAGTTGATGCGCACCCGCCGGCGATTCAGATTCCGCACCCGTGGACTCGCAGCATTAACGGCATCACATTCCTCTCCGACTCCTACCCGCAGAACGGAATCGCCGGACACGGAATCGGCTGCGAATTCAATGGCAAACTTCTCATCCGATTTACGCATCACGAAGTCGACGGAATTCTGCAAGGGGCAACGTACTACCTGTCGAAGCCCGACTTCCCTGATGCCGATGCAAATTTCCTCGGCCCACTGAGCGTTACGACGGCGCCGAACGGCGACATCTACATCGGCAGCATTCACGACAGCGGTTGGCTCGGCGGACAGAACACGGGCAGTATCGTCAAGCTGAAACCGTCCGGCGACCTGCCGAATGGAATTAAGGAAATCCTGGCAACGCCTGACGGATTTGAAATCCACTTTCAGAAATCGGTCGACAGGTCCGCCGCCACGAATCCGGAAAACTACTCACTTAGCGGCTACACCCGAGAATGGAAAGGCGGCTACGCGACCGATGATTCAGGCCGCTTCCAGCCAAAAGTTGAAACGGCAACGCTCTCCGCCGACGGCACCAGCGTCCGCCTGAATACCAGCGAACTGAAAACGGGATACGTCTACGAACTCAACTGCCGTTTCAAGGAAAACGAAACACCGCTGTGGCCAGCCACCGGGCACTACACCCTGCACCGAATCCCAAGCGGCTCCCAATAGCGTCTGATGAGACGCTCAATCGTAAGAATCCTTGCGGGAGAGTGCGTCGGCAATTGAAGCGGTCGATTGGTTCTGTTAAATGCGCATCCGTGTTGTGGAACGCGAGAGCCGCAGGGTGCGGCACTGACAACCAATCTCATTATCCACACGGAAATTCTCACGTCAGGTGCAGTGGTGGGCGATGCCTACCTTACTTAAAAAACGTTTCTTCAAGGACCGCTGTTGTGGCCGTTATCGTTCAGAAGTTTGGTGGGACCAGCGTTGCTGACACGGACAAGATCCGGGCGGCAGCTCAGCGGGCACTCGACGCCCAGGCCCAGGGTAATCAGGTCGTCATGGTTGTTTCAGCCATGGGCAAGAGCACCGACCATCTGGTCGACCTGGCTGGTGAACTGTCTGAAACGCCGCCAGCCCGCGACATGGACATGCTGCTTTCAACCGGCGAGCAGGTCAGTGTCGCGCTGATGTCGATGGCGATTCACGAAATGGGCGGCAAGGCCGTCAGCATGACGGGGTCGCAACTGGGAATCATGACCGACGGTCACCACACCAAGGCAAAGATTCTGTCAATCTCGACCGAGCGGATTCGTGCCAGACTCGACGACGGCTATATCGTCGTTGCCTGTGGATTTCAGGGAGTAAACTCAGCGGGCGAAATCACGACGCTTGGTCGAGGCGGAAGCGATACATCCGCCGTCGCTCTGGCCGCCGCTCTGCGCCCCAGCCAGTGCATTATTCATACGGACGTCGACGGTGTTTATACGACCGATCCTCGACTGGAAAAACGAGCCAGCAAGTTCAGCGAAGTCAGCTTTGAAGAAATGCTCGAACTGGCCGGAATGGGTGCCGGCGTCATGCACAGTCGGTCGATCGAAATCGGCAAGCGGTTCGGTATCCCAATTTACGTTCGTAGCAGTTTCGACGAAAAACCAGGCTCGTGGATCTACACCGACGAGCAGACTCCACGGCGAGCCGTCGCAGGAGCCGCCCTGCTCCGCAACGAATGCCGTGTCACGGTTTTCAAAGTGCCGGATCGCCCAGGAGCGGCTCGCACGATCTTCTCAAAAATTGCCAGGAAGAACGTCGCGGTCGACATGATTGTCCAGAACGTTGCTGACGACGGCACAACCGATATTTCATTCACCGTTCAGAAAGGCGACTTCCCGGACACGATTGCTGCCGCCAAGGTCGCGTCGAAAGAAATCGGAGCCGGAGGCGTCGATTTCGAAAACGATGTGGCAAAAATCTCGGTCGTGGGTCTCGGCATGGTCGATACTCCGGGCGTTGCCGCGAAGATGTTTAAGACACTCGCCGACGCAGGCATCAACATTCTGATGATCACGACGAGTGAAATTAAGACCTCGGTGCTGGTCAGTCAGGAAAATGCCAACGCCGCACTGGGAGCTGTTCACACGGCCTTTGGACTGCACGAGCTGAACGATCACGGAGCTGAAGAACGGCTTGCCCGATACGCTACCGGAGACGACGCTCCTGATACGCCAACCATTGAGCTGAACATGGCAACGTCGAGTGATGACGACGGGAAGCATCTTGAACAGGTCACGATGGAATCAATTTCCGTCCACCGTGGCCAGTCACTGATCAAAATCGGGGCGGTTCCAGACGAACCTGGATTCGCATCAACCGTCTTTGGCAAGATCGGCGAAGCCGCCATCAATGTCGACATGATTGTTCAGGACGCCGGGACCAACGGAAAAACGAACATCGGCTTCACCGTCGAACGAGAAGACTTCGAACGTTGCGTCGCGCTGCTGGAAGAAATTGCTCCCGGAACGGGGATCGGCCCAGTCAGCTCGCTGCGGGACATCGCGAAAATTTCGGTGGCCGGCATCGGCCTGCGAAGTCACACCGACATCGCCGACCGACTGTTCAATTCGCTGGCCGATGCAAACGTCAACGTCGCCCTGATCAATACCAGCGAAGTTCGCATCAACGTGATCGTCCGCCTGGAAGAAGCCGAAACCGCGAGAAAAGCTCTTGAGCAGGAATTCGACGACGTGCTGGTCGGCGTCGAAGAGTAGGTCGGGCTTTGCCTGTCGAAGTCTCTGTCCCTGAGAAACGTCGCTAAGAATAGACCACGAAAGGCACGAAATTACACGGAAACGAAGTCTGACTTCTTCCGTGTAATTTCGTGCCTTCCGTGGTCTAAATTTTTGAGCCAGAGATCTGCTCGTTCCTACACTCTGCGTGGGAACAAGCAGGAAGCTTTCCGGGCCAGACGGAAAAACTTTGTCGGGCAAAGCCTGACCTACGGCTTATCCTCGCATCTCGGCACCAAGTTCGTGAACGATTTCGACCAGAGCTTTGGCGTTCTCAGGCGGGACTTCCGGAAAGACTCCGTGGCCGAGGTTGAAGATGTGCCCCGTCGTGCCGGCGGCGTCAAGCACGGCTTTCGCGCGAGTCTTTAATGTGTCGAGGTCGGCCAGGAGCGAAACCGGATCCATATTGCCCTGCACCGCTCGATCCGGGCCGAGCATCTGGCGGGCGTCTGCCATGTCAACTCGCCAGTCCAGCCCGACGATCTGGCCTCCAGCTTCGGCCATGATCGGCAGCAGCGCCGGATTGCCGGTAAGGAAGTTGATGACCGGTGCGTCGGTCACTCCGTCGATGACCGTTTTCGTGTGAGGCAACACGAACTCGCGATAATCAGATGGCGACAGGCAACCGGCCCAGCTGTCGAAGACCTGAACCGCCTGCACTCCGGCTTCGATCTGAGCATTCAGGTATCCAATCAGACTGCTGGTCAGAGTTTCCATCAGAGCGTGCCACGCTCCGGGATCGTTGTACATGATCCGTTTTGTGTTGAGATAATTCCTCGACCCGCCACCTTCAATCGCGTACGAAGCCAGCGTGAACGGTGCGCCGGCAAAGCCGAGCAGCGGGATATCCGCCGGCAGCTCCTGGCGCACCAGCTTGACCGTGTCGAAAACAAAGTGCAGCGTCGAGAGGTCTTCCAGACGTTTCAGCCGATCAACTTCCGACGCCGACTGAATCGGATTGTGAATGACCGGGCCTTCGCCTTTTTGATACTCAAGGTCCATCCCCATCGGTTCGAGAATCGGCAACAGGTCAGCAAACAGAATCGCCGCATCGACTCCCAGAATCCGTTGAGCGTCCAGCGTGACCTGCGCGGCCAGTTCTGGCGTTTTGCAGAGTTCGATGAACGTGACTTTGTTTCGAACTTCCATGTACTCAGGCAGGTATCGCCCGGCCTGTCGCATAATCCAGAGTGGGGTTGTGTCAGTTGGTTCGTTATACGCCGCCTTCATAAAACGGCTGGCCCGGAGTTCGGGAGTAATCACGGTCGCTTCTCCAAACGTGCAAATGAGCTTCAAACAGGCAGAAATCGCCAGCCGAAATTAAGTCAACAACGAGAACGGGGTTCGTCATGTCGGTTTGTGGCGAAGTGTCGCGGTCAGGACGTCAACAGACAACCGCACGCAGCCGCGTTGTTCGGCTTGTCGAGTGCCTGGCGATTGACCTATGTTCCTTCGCCAAGTGACAGACACAGCGAATGCGTACTTTACGTTACCCACGAATGGCAGATTTGATGACCACCAGCCCGGACAACCACCAGCTTCAAGTCGCCAGAAAATGCGTGGAGCCTGCGGTTTCCGACCACCGCCCGCACCATACGAAAATCGAGAAATTCTGGCTCGCCGGAAGCATTCTGCTATACGGAGGCGTCGGCCTGCTGATTCTGTCGGGCATCGATCAGGTATCGTACCTGCCGTTTCCGATGCCGGAACTCTGGTACTCAAACCGAGGTTTCTGGCCATTCCTTGGGATTCTGGCAATTCCCTGCGGCATTGCCCTGTTGAAGAAAGAGCCGAAGCTGAACTGGCAACCAACGCTTGCAGGGCCAAGATTCGGATCGGTCGTTCTTTACACTCGGAAGCGGTGTCACCTCTGCGACGACGCGAAGATTCTCCTCAGAACCTACGCACGCTGGCTGCCAACACCGGTCGAAGTCGACATCGATGGCGACGAGGAACTGAAAGAACAATTCAACACATGCGTGCCGGTCGTCGAGATCGACGGCAAGGTCCGCTTCCGAGGCATTGTCGACGAGATGCTGCTTCAACGTCTGATCGAAGGTTCGGAACCAACCGCATGAGAACGCTCGGGATCTTCGCCAAGCAGCCGGTGCCCGGTCGAGTGAAAACTCGTCTGGCCAGAGACTGGGGCAATGAACGAGCCGCCGCACTCTACGAATGCTTCGTCCGGGATCTCCTCAGCAGGTTCGTTCGCGATGGAAATCGGCGAGTGATCGGCTTTGCTCCAGACAACGACGAAGCTCGACAGTGGTTTGATACGGCTTCGCAGCCGTTAACCGATGCCGAGGCGTGGACGCTGTGGCCGCAGCCAGAGTCTAACCTGGGCGGGCGCATGACAACTTTTTTTGAGACGTGGACCGAGTCGGCAGACCACCGCACAATTCTGATCGGCTCGGACAGCCCATCTCTGCCTGACGAGTATCTTGAACAGGCCTGGCTGCTGCTTGAAACAAACGACTGCGTCCTTGGCCCGGCGACCGACGGCGGCTATTACCTGATCGGTCTTCGCGGAACAGTCGCTGACTTTGGTGCGCCGTTTCGGAATGTTGAATGGAGCACAGCCGGAGTACTCGCTCAGACCGTCGAACGGTTAAAGCAGCATGATCTTTCGCTCGGTCTGCTGCCGCCGTGGTACGACGTCGACTCCGTCGAGGACGTGGTCACACTGGCCGGACACCTGGCCGCACTGGAGCAGTCAGGAACCGCTGACTTCCTTACTTCGACCCAACAGTGCCTCAACGCTCGATAATTTGATGACGCGAGCTGGTAAAGAAAAACACCTCGACCGCCATTGGCGATCGAGGTGTCTGTTCAAAGTCGTGAGGTTCGGTTCGTTCGAAACACCGACCAAATCTTTCTGAATTAACGTCCTGCTTAACGCTGTGAAACGACTCGTCCAGTTCGATCGCGACGAATCGGATCGTCTGACTTCGTCCCGTCTTTTTCGGCCTTATCAACAGCTCGTTGTTTCGCCGCCGCCACCAGCTGCTGAGCATACGCCAGTTCTGCGTGGCTGAACTGAGGAGTGTCAGGCTGAGCCAGACGATTGAACTTCATGGCGGCAAGTTCCTGCCAGCTCTTGTCATTCGCGATGTTCCATGCGGCCGCTTGAGCAACATTCGGATTGATCCGCCCCGAAGCGACAAGATTCAACAGCTCCCTCAGAATCGGGTCTTTACTGACACTTTCGACGGGATAAATTCTGTACTCCATCCGTGAGCTTGGCTCCGGCTTGCCGTGTTCAAGACACACCGACGTGACAGGAATTCTCACAACCATCTCAGGTGGAATCGAGAAGAAGCCGCCGCCGCCAGCAGCAGCTCCACCGCCGGCACCAAGACCGCCCCCCTGCTGACCACCACCACCACCACCAGTTGTCTGGCCGCCACCACCCTGCTGACCACCGCCGCCAAGACCACCACCGGCCCCACCGCCGAGGCCAAATCCCTGGTTCAGAACGTGGACGCCGACGAAGGATTCAGGCATCTGGACGGTAATCGTCTCTTTCGTCAGGTTCTCGATAAGAAGGTTGCCCGTTTTGGAATTCTTCTGGATCAGTTTGGTACTCAGCTTTTCCTCTTCCATTCCCTGGAAGAGCTCGACAACCGGCGCATCCGGGTCGAGTTTCGGTTTTGTAATTTGTCCCTTTTTCGCCGCTTCGGCTGTTCCACCAGCCAGTAAAGCAAGTGCCAGAAGCGCCACGCAGTGAGTTCGAAAACGGAACATCATGAATCAATCCTTATGAGCTGGAAGCAGTATCAGAAGGAGCCTTTGTATGTCGGCGGTTTTCGAGTCGCCACCAGACAGCCTTCGCGAGTACCGGAGTTTATCGGACATGCAGGTTGACGCCCGGCTCAACGAGCGTCAGAAGCCGGGAGCCATTATTCGCTACCAGATACTACCGCAGCAAGAAAACCACCACCAACACGAAGTCACACCAGGCGTCACGAATTTGCATCTTCCGGGTACGGTCACAGCACGCGGTACAGGAAATTCAGGATCGACGGGAACTGCCGACTGGCGAGCTATGGCAAAACAGTCACTCACCGGCTGCCAGGCTTTAGCGTTTAGTTGGATTAAACCGACAGCCTCGAAAACCATGGGAAAACCCCTTCGGCTCCATTGCTTCTGTCGGACAGCCTCGTGGTTGAGCAGCTTCGTTTGAAGAACCGACCGTCAAGCTGGACTTTCGAATCAGACTGACGGCTCTACTCAAACGGTGGCCACGGCAGGCGTCAGGTATTTATCGACGTCGTTTGAAACAATGACGCCGTAGTTCACAGCCCCCAGCCACCCCGACATAATGATCCCCACCGAGCCAGCATGGAAAAGTCCGCCGATCTGCTCGGGAAGTTTTCGGCTGACATCAAGGCCTTCGAACTTCGTGCCGAATGACGACCCTCGCCAGTGCTTTGTGTAATGCTGAAATGTCTTTGGCGTGGATGCTTCGGCGTGGTCCACTTTTTCGCGGATGTTCGGAACGTACTGTTCAAGACAGTCGAGCGTCGTATCAACAAGATCCTGCTTCGAAGCCTCGTACTCTTCTTCTGACAGGTTGGCCCAGTCTTCGAACCGGGCATTCGTCGACGACACGATGACGTACCGATCGTGCCCCGGTCGAGTTTCCGGGTAGTAGAACGAAAAAGTTCGACTGCTGACATCGCGACTGAGAATCGCGTCGATATCAAACCCACGGTGCTCAGAGTGAAACAGCAGGTCGCCGCAATAGTCGTACGACTCGCCCGGCTTCAGAGCGATGTAGACCTGGCAACTGCTGGTGTTAAGTCGAACGGCTTCGGCCTCATCCACGTACTCTCTGTCGAGATTGTCCGCGCCGACCAGATCAAAGATCGTCTGCTTGAGGTTCGCATTGGAGAGGATCGCGTTACATCCGATGCGGCGACCGTTGACGACAACTCCGGTTACCTGCCGGTCCGGACCAATCTCGATGCTCTCAACATTGGAGCGAATTCGAATGTCGACTCCGTTGCTGATCATCTCATCTTTCATCTGATTGACGAGTTTGTCGGTCCCGCCCTGAAAGGTGAACACGCCTTTGCTCATGAAGTTCGAAAAAACGATTCCGTAAGTGATTGCGGGGTCTTCCAGCGTGGAACCGTTTGCGTAAGTAATCGGCTCCATCAGCAATCGAACGACGTCGTCGCGACCGGGAAAGAATTTGTCAAACAGCTCCCGAGTCGTCATCTGCTGGTCGTCGTAGAAATTCATCTTCCGGGCGAAAGTGAAAAAGTCATCGACGGTCTGGTGCGGAATTTCGAACTTCTCGGTGATCAGTCGCGTGAAGTCTTTGCGGTCGAAAGTCGTCTCCAGCGAGAACTGCGGGTTCTCAAACCGGATGCCTTTGAGCTGGACGATGGAGTCGGCAATTTCCTGAGTCCAGTATTTGCGGCACGATTTGACCATGCCAATCGGGAAGCCGTGGAGCGAAATATCAAAGATGTGGCCATTGCGTCGCTTAAACCAGGTGGCCATGCCACCGAGCTGATAATGGTGTTCCAGTAGAAGCACCGAACGCCCCTGCCGGGCCAGCGTGTTGGCCGAGGTCAGCCCCGCCAGGCCGCTGCCGATAACGACAACGTCGTAGTGATCTTTTGCATCTTTCAAAAAGTCTTTGGCCATAACCTCACCGAATATTACCGGACGATTTGATTCAAATCCGGACCTGCCCAACGGCTGCTGCGCCGCGCGGAATGCCTCAAGTCGGGGAGTTTATTGGACCTCCGTGCGAAAACCAAACCAGCCGATTCTGCACGTCGCAGCTCTCAACAACGGCAATCAATTCCGACGGAAACGACTATTTCCACGGAAACGACTCGCCCGTCAGTACCTCGAAAGCTTCGACGTACTTCGCGCGAGTTTTCGTGGCGATCTCTTCCGGCATATTCGGCGGCGGGCTGTTCTTGTCCCAGTCGGTTGTTTCCAGCCAGTCCCGGACAAATTGCTTGTCGTAGGAAAACGGGCTGCGACCAGGCTCGTAGCGATCCGCTGGCCAGTAACGCGAACTGTCGGGAGTGAGCACTTCGTCGATCAGGACAATTTCGTCGCCATCGAGACCGAATTCGAACTTCGTATCGGCAAGAATGATGCCTCGCTCTCGGGCAAATTCAGACGCCTTCCGATAAATGCTGATGCTGATATCACGCAGTCTGGTCGCTAGTTCTTCACCGATTACCTTGCACGTTTCTTCGAACGAGATGTTTTCGTCGTGTCCCGTTTCGGCCTTGGTGGCGGGCGTGAAAATGGGTTCGGGAAGCTGGTCAGCCAGAAGCAGACCTGACGGAAGCGGAATTCCGCACACGGTTTGACTTGCCTGATACTCTTTCCAGCCAGAGCCGGCGAGGTAGCCTCGCACGACGCACTCGATGGGGACCACTTTGGTTTTTCGAACCACCATGCTGCGGCCCTGAAGCGACTCCACATCAGTGCCGTCGGGAAGTGGCACGTCGGTCGGGTCGAGACTCAGCACGTGATTCGTAACGTCGAGCTGATCGAACCAGAACCGGCTGACCTGTGTAAGCACTCGGCCTTTATCCGGAATACCATCTGGCAGCACCCAGTCGAAGGCACTGATTCGGTCCGACGCTACAAAGAGGAGTCGGTCGCCGAAGTCGTAGATATCACGGACTTTTCCCTGACGAACAGGCATTCCTGGCAATGTAGTCTGGAGTACTGCGGTGGACATTGCGGCTTTCACCAGAGTCGGCACGATGGCCGTCATAAAAGTCAAAAACGGGACACTTTATGATCGCGATTCGGCGGGAGTGTACCGGTACCAAAGATCGTTGAACAGTAGCCTGACGGGGGCTACACTCGCTCGCTCTTTCCAGGACTGTCTGGTCCCGGATGATGCTTCTACTGCTCGAATCTTGAGCAGAAAAGGAATATTGAAGCACTCGCAGAACGGAGTTTGTCTCGTCGTATGCGTCGCTGGTCGCCGGTTTAATTGACCAGGCTTCGCACCTTTCAGCTTACCGAAAACATTCCGTTCCAGCACAATGGGGTTCCTCATATGGGGGTCATGCGGTTCACGGTCCACCCTGAAGGACTGCTGGATGCCGAAGCTGATCTTCCCCGAGCCTACATCAGTGGCTTTGACGGACGAGTCTTCGCTTCTCGCTTCGAAGTTAATGGCGACCACGTCGACTTCCGACGAGTCAATGCTGACAGTGGCAAGCTTCTGATCCCCTATCCTGTGGAAGGATTTGGAAAGCCGATCGTCAGTACTGCCAGCCTTCGCGAGCACGACGACCCGTATATTCTATCGCTGGAGCTTGCTCGCGGAAAAATCTGCCAGGTCAGAAATCAGCTCGCAACCTGGGAAGGTCTCGGGATGATCATCCCGGACGAGTTTCGAACTGTCCACAAAGAAGCACACCATCTGTTCGCTCAGGCGACCGCAGCCAAACCGGACATCGCCGAGGTCACCCGTCTGGCCAATAAGGCCATTGCCAAAGCCTTCGAGGCGATTGATCAGCTCGCCAACGCGTACGTTCGACAAAGATTGTCGGTTCGATTCAAGCGATCTCCGCAACTGCCGGTTTCCTTTGGATGCGGCATCAACTGCGTCGATGCGCCGTATAAGCAACGCGAGCCGTTTCTCGAAACATTCAACGCCGCCGCGATTCCCATCGAATGGAAACAGATCGAACCCCAGGAAGGCGTTTATCACTGGGACTCATGCGATGAACTCGTTGCCTGGTGCATGGAAAATCGGCTGCTGATGCGCGGCGGCCCGCTGCTCGACCTGTCGTCGAACGGGTTGCCCGAATGGCTGAACCAGTGGGGGCACGACTTTTTCAATCTGCAAAGCTTCCTTTGCGACTTCGTCGAAACGGCCATTTCGCGGTACGCCGGTAAAGTTCGTCTGTGGGAAGTCTCGTCGCGAGTCAACACCGGCGGATCGTTCAACCTGAATGAGGAAGAACGGCTGACCCTCATCGCTCGTACACTGGAAGTTGCCAGACAAAGCGATGAAGAAGGTCAGCTGATGATCCGGGTCGAGGACCCCTGGGGCTCTTACCTTTCTGCGGGTGAGCATCGGCTGTCACCAATTCAGTTCGTTGATGCTTTGCTTCGATGCGGGGTGGGGCTTTCCGGCGTGAATCTGGAAATTTCTGTCGGCTACGGAATCAAAGGAAGCGCTCCGCGAGATCTGCTGGATCTTTCGCGGCTGCTGGATCAGTGGAGCATGCTTGAGATCCCACTGAACGTCACTCTGGCATTCCCATCCTGCTGCGACGCCGACCCCCATGCTGCTGACGATGTGTCGGTTGCCGAAAACTGTTGGCGAAGTCCGTGGAGCACGCAGTCTCAATCTGACTGGATCGATTCGGTTATTCCGTTGCTCATGGCAAAGCAGTCAGTAGTCGGGATTTACTGGAGTCATCTCACCGACGCCAGTCGCCATGTGTTTCCCAATGCTGGCCTGATCGACGCTGCCGGAAATCCTAAGTCCAGCTTCCAGTCGATTCTCGACCAGCGAACCGGAAAGTGGCTTCAGTAGCCGACGCTACTCTTTATGTTCTCATGCCAGTTGTTCGACCAGCCGTTCGGCAGCGGATTCGCCACTCAGAATGCAATCCGGGATGCCCACGCCTGAGTATGCGTTTCCAGCCAGTTCCAACCCTGCGCGGTCAGTAACCAATTCGCGAATTCGAGCAACGCGGTCGCAATGTCCAACGTGATATTGTGGCATCGACCGTTTGTGCCAGCAGATTTCCATGAAGTCAGGGTCGCCCCCAACGCCCAGAATTGAATGCAGCTCCGACCGAACGGATTCCAGAATTCCTTCATCTGACTGATCGAGCATTTCAGGCTGCATAGCACCTCCGACAAAAGTGCGCAGCAGAACTCTGCCATCCGGCGCACGGCCGGGGAACTTCCGGCTTGTAAACGAAATCGCCAGCACCTTCCGATTCTCAATGGCAGGGATGACCAATCCGAATGCGTCAAGCGGATGCCTGATATCTGACAGGCGATGCCCGCTGACAACGACAGCCGCCGATGAATATTCGATTCCGTTCAAATGCCCGATCAGCTCATCCATCGAGTCAGACCTGTGAGCAACTCGCTCATCCGCCTGGCCAGCATCCAGAATGCTGGCAGCCTGAAACGACGGCAACGCAATCACGACGCCATCAAAACTGAGCTGCTCATCCGAATGCAGCATCACGGAATAGCCGCCTGATTTATTCGACGAAACGGCAACGACGCGTTCACCAAATCTCACTGAAGCGTTCTGACTGACGGCTTCCACCAGCCGCGTGAACAGCACACTCATGCCTCCACGCGGCGCAGTGAACAGTCCGTAACGGGCACCGCTTCCGTCAGCATCAGATTTCGTTTCCCGGGCCGCAGCCTGCTTCCGCGAGCCAATAATCAGACTGCGGTACTTCTGCTCCATCTCGATGAAACGCGGCAATGTCGCCCGAAGACTCAGCCTGTCAGGATCGGCGGTATAAATGCCTCCGACCAGTGGCTGGATCAGTCGGTCGAACGCTTCCCTGCCGAATCGGCGTTTCACAAAGCTCGCCAGGGTTTCGTCCGTCTGGCATTTTCGACGAGGCAGCAGATACTCAAGCCCCATCCGCAGTTTGCCCAGGGGAGAAAAGATGGACGACGTAAGAACCGGCCAGACTCTTGCCGGACTGATCAGCATGAAGCCTTCGGGAACTCGAACAGGCTTCCCGTTCCGCAGAACCAGAGAACCACGATGAGTCGTCTCGGTTGGAATCAGTTCGTCGCTCAGTCCAATTCGGCGGCACAAATTCAGCGCAGCCGGCTGGTTCGTGATGAACATGTCCGCCCCGGTTTCGACCAGGTAATCCCCGATCTTTCGCGTCCCCGCGACACCGCCTGGCGAATCACCTGCCTCGAAAAGTGTGACATCTAATTGGCTCCGCCCGTCGCTCGATAACTCAATCAACCGGTGCGCAGCCGCAAGTCCGGACACTCCAGCACCGATGACGGCAATCCGTTTGGGAGCAGATTGAGTTGAAGAGTCCGGCATAACACACTTCGCCAGTAGGCCAGTAGGGTGGACACAGCCCACCAACACCTGAACTTTTTGATGGGCAATGCCCACCCTACGTGTCCAACATCATGCCCAGGAAGATTCTAGACAGTCACTTCGCCCGACAAGTCCGAGCCTGCTCCCACATAGCGATCTCGAATTGGCTGGACGACGTTCGCAACGAACGAATCAACCTGCTCCGGCGCACGACCAACGAATCGCCGACCGTCAAGTGCTCCGGAGAGATCGACATTCGCAAAGGCAGGATCACTCTTCAAACGATCCATCAGATCGTTTGACAGACCGTTTTCCTTAACCTGTCGAGCTGCTTCCTGACTGTGGACGCGAATTTGTTCGTGCAGTTCCTGGCGGTCGCCACCGGCCTGGACGCCAGCCATCAGAATTTCCTCCGTGGCCATAAACGGAAGCTCTTCGTTGAGGTGTTTCTCAATCGTCTTCGGGTAAACGACCAGGCCGTCGGTGATGTTCTGGTAAAGAATCAGCACGGCGTCGATTCCCAGGAACGCCTGCGGGATGGTCAGTCGCCGGTTTGCGCTGTCGTCCAGAGTTCGCTCAAGCCACTGGTTGGCGAACGTCTGATCCGCACTGCTCTGCAGGCTTGTCACGAAACGCGCCAGCGAGCACATTCGCTCAGACCGCATCGGGTTTCGCTTGTAGGCCATCGCCGACGAGCCGATCTGTTTCTTTTCAAACGGTTCTTCCAGTTCTTTTCGACTTTGCAGAATCCGCATGTCGGAGCCGGTTTTATTCGCGGACTGAGCAATCCCCGACAGAACGCCGATGATTTGAGCGTCAACTTTACGGCTGTAAGTCTGGCCGGTGACGGCGTAGGACTCTTCGAAACCAAGCTTTGCAGTCACCAGGCGATCGAGTTCTTCGACTTTGCCGTGATCACCTTCGAACAGCGAAAGAAAGGTGGCCTGCGTGCCAGTCGTCCCTTTGACGCCGCGGAACCGAAGCTTGCTGATTCGGTGTTCGAGTTCTTCAAGGTCAAGCACCAGGTCATAGCACCACAGCGTGGCTCTCTTGCCGACGGTTGTCGGTTGAGCCGGTTGCAGATGCGTGAAGCCCAGACACGGCAGGTCGCGATATTCCGCCGCGAATCTGCCGAGCGCGTCAATCACCTGGACCAGTCGATTTCGAACGAGTTCCAGGCCCTCGCGCAGAAGTACCAGGTCAGCGTTGTCGGTGACGTAGCAGCTTGTCGCCCCGAGATGGATGATGCCGCGAGCGTCCGGACAAACGTCTCCGTAAGCATGAACGTGAGCCATCACGTCATGGCGAAGCTCACGTTCGTATCCCGCAGCGGCTTCGAAATCGATATTCGCGACGTTGGCTTTGAGCTGGTTGATCTGCTCGTCCGAGATGTTCAGACCAAGTTCTTTTTCCGCCTCAGCCAGTGCAACCCACATGCGACGCCAGGTTTCGTGCCGTCGCTGCGGCGACCAGAGCTGCGCCATTTCGCGGGACGCGTATCGAGAAATCAGCGGGTTTGAGTAAATGTCGTGGCTCAACGTGGACTCTCCATCTAAACGGTGATCCGAGTTCGTGATACTCGGAAACTCATGTTGTGCTTCTGTGATGAAACGCTGCTGTCAGCGGACGACCGCTCTGGCAATCCCCATCCCAACCATGACGGCGATTAATCCAATCGCCAGGTTGGCGACAACGTAGACAGCCGCCAGTCCTGGTCGATCATCCCGGAATAAGCCGATCGTTTCGTAACTGAACGTGGAAAACGTCGTCAGCGACCCCAGGCAACCAGTCACCAGAATCTTCTGCCACACGTCTGGAATCTTCCTGTCCACCGCCAGTGCCATCAGAATTCCGATGAACAGGCAGCCGGCCACGTTCACAGCGAACGTACCGAACGGATAAATGCGACCAAATTTCTGAGTGCTCCAGACACTCAGCCAGAGGCTAATCTGGAATCGCGAGACTGCTCCCACGAACCCGCCAATTCCAACGGCCAGCCAGTCCGGCATGGTTCTGCCTGGTTTTCTGCTTTGAAATCATGAGTACAACGGCTGCTGGAAGGTTCAGCAGGACGACCGGTCGCGGAGTTTAAGTTCGGGCGACGATATCCGCGAGCGAGGCGGAGCGGGGCTGACAGAATGTCCGAAAGCTGTTACCACACTCCTCTTTGCCGCGTATTCAGCCAGTCAATTCTTTTTCGCATTCTGGCAGCGGCGCCAATTGATGCACGGAGGCATTCTATGGGAGTTCCCGTCTCGCAAATGTGGACGGTCGCGTCGTACGTTCTGCGGCAAAAGCTGCGAGGAATCGAGCGGTATCCTCTGGTTCTGATGCTCGAACCACTGTTTCGATGCAATCTGGCCTGCGCCGGCTGCGGAAAAATCCAGCATCCCAACAGTGTTCTGAAGCGGAATCTCGCGGCGGAAGAATGCTTTCAGGCCGTCGAAGAATGCGGCGCTCCGATGGTGTCAATCCCCGGCGGCGAACCGCTGCTCCATCCTGAGATTCACGAAATCGTCGACGGACTGGTCGAACGGAAAAAGTACATCTACCTCTGCACAAACGCGATCCTGCTGGAAGAACATCTCGACCGATTCACGCCATCGAAGTATCTGACGTTTTCCGTGCACCTGGACGGTCTGCAGGAAGAGCACGACCGAGCCGTCTGTCGCGAAGGCATCTATGAAGTCGCGGTTCGGGCCATTCGAGCGGCTGTCCAACGCGGCTTTCGGGTCACTACGAACACCACCCTGTTCAACGACGCTGACCCGGAATCGTGCCGACGGTTCTTCGACGAGCTGATGGAACTCGGCGTCGAAGGCATGATGGTTTCTCCTGGCTATCCCTACGAGAAAGCTCCGGATCAGGAACACTTTCTTCACCGTAACGAAACACTGCGGCTGTTCGGCAAACTGCTGGACCGCCCAAAGAAATCCTGGCGTTTCAATCAGTCGCCGCTGTTTCTGGAGTTTCTGCGAGGCCGCTTCGACCTCGAATGCACTCCCTGGGGAAACCCAACCTACAACCTGTTTGGCTGGCAGAAACCGTGTTATCTCCTCCAGGAAGGTTACTGCGGATCGTTCAAAGAACTGATGGAAACGACCGACTGGAATTCGTACGGGCGTTGCAGCGGCAATCCAAAATGCACCGACTGCATGGTTCACTCGGGCTATGAACCCACGGCCGTTGCTCAGACGTTCGGCAGCCTGAAAGGGTTTCTGCGAACGGTAAAAGTTACTCTGTTCGGTTTCGGGGCCAGCGGGACGGTCACCGATGAATCCACGACCGAATTTCACAGCACGTCAACACCGGACACGACCGTGCTTGTACAACTGCAGGAGTCGCTGCCGTCTGTGGACGATTCACGCAGCGCCGCTGGGGCAGACTCGCCCGACGAATCGACAGCTGAACTGCTGACGCGTCCCTGAACCGACATTTTTGCGACGCGATCAAAGAAGGATCGTCATGGACGAGCGATTTTCTGACGAATCATTGTGCGCTCGAGGTGGCTGGAGCGAAGACTTTACGACTCGCCCGAGCAACCCGCCCATTTATCAAACAACAGCCTTCGACCTGCACGGTGTCGAGCAACTCGAAGCAGTCGTCAGCGGTACCGAACAAGGCTTCATCTACACCCGCGACGGAAATCCGAATCACTCCGCTTTTGCGCAGGATGTCGCGAAACTTGAGCACGCCAATGCCGGCGCCGTTTGTGCTTCGGGTATGGCTGCAGTTTCCGCAATTCTGTTGAGCCATCTCAAAAGTGGCGACCATGTCGTCGCCGCACGAGTGCTCTACGGTCGGACGTCGCAGCAGCTCGAAGAACTGTCGAAACGGTTCGGTATCGAAGTAACCTTTGCCGATTCCCGAATCACCGACGAAATGAGTTCGGCAGTCAAAGAAAACACAAAGCTGTGCCTGGTCGAGAGCATCTCCAACCCGCTGATGGAAGTCGTCGATCTGCCGGCTCTTGTCGACGCGATGGGCAATGTGCCGGTCGTAGTCGACAACACATTCGCCACGCCGTGCCTGTTCCGACCGTTCGAGCACGGCGCGAAGCTCGTATTTCACAGTGCCTCGAAATACCTCAACGGGCACGGCGATGTCATGCTGGGCGTTGTTGCCGGAGAACGCGCAGCGGTGACTCGCGTCAGACGAGTTGCCAGTCTTTACGGGCTGAACGCAAACCCGTTCGAATGCTGGCTCGCGTCGCGAGGTCTAAGAACGCTGCCACTGCGAATCGAACGAGCCAGTTCAAACGCACTCGCGGTGGCCGAGTTCCTGGAGCAACACTCAGCGGTCAGCCGCGTGGTTTATCCGGGACTCCCGAGTCATCAGGACTTCGAACTGGCGAGCCGGTTGCTGCCCGACGGCTGCGGCGGGATGCTGTCTTTCGAGCTTCATGCAGAAGAAGCTGGCGTACGAACGCTGCTGCGAGAACTTGCGGATTCCATTCCGTTTTCGCCCACGCTGGCAGACGTTCGAACAACGATCTCCTGGCCGGCCGGCACGTCTCACAAGTTCATGGAAGCTGGCGATCGACGAGCGTGGGGCATCTCCGACGGCCTTGTGCGGCTTTCAGTCGGAATCGACGCCGTGCAGGATGTGATCGCCGAACTGAATCGAGCACTCGACCAGCTCTCTGGTTCTGAGAGCTGGCTGCCGTCCTGACGCACCATCGCGTCGACGCGTTTTTCTGAACGTGTAACGTGTAATGAGCCGCTTCAAGCTCCGCCACGACCAACCTGAATCCCGAATGAACGACTCGATTTGCCATGTTGACGATCGCGTCTTTGACACCCACCAGTTCAAGCACCTGCTGGCTGGCAGTGATCTCCCTGAACTTCTCAGCCCTGATCCAATTCAAGACGCAGTTCAGCCCTGTGATGTCAACTAATCGGTAGCCGGATTTCCATCCATTTACGCAGCTCCTCGAAGAACCGGTTTTAAAACTTCATCCTGCTCCCTCCGTGATCATCGACCGCTGTCTCCGTTCACGAAACGGTGTCGCTGTCGTCTCTCAAACTGAGCGAGTCCTCGTCCAGCATGTCCTCCAGAATGTCGATTTCACCGTCATCAGCAAAGAATCGATCGATCCCCGTCCCACCCATCATCGTGTCTCGGCCTGAGCCGCCGGTCAGCGTGTCGTCATCGCTGCCAGCGTCGAGCATGTCATCGCCGGTCCCTCCGTCAATGACATCGTTGCCTGCGTGTCCTTCCAACGAATCGTCCCCATCGTCGCCGCGAAGCGTATCATTGCCGCCGAGACCTCGCAGCGTGTCGTTGCCTTCGCCACCGTTCAGCTCCTCGTTGCCTCGCGAATGTCCTTCCAGGAAATCGTGTCCGGCGTCTCCGTAAAGTGTGTCCTGATTTTTGCCGCCCTTCAACGTGTCGTCGCCGTCGCCGCCGTAGATGACATCGTCGCCGTTTAACCCCATCAACATATCGCGGCCGCCGTCTCCGTAGAGGACGTCGTTATCGTTGTCACCTCGCAGCGTGTCGTCGCCGTCACCACCGTGCAGTTCATCAGCAAGACGTCCACCGGCGAGGTCGTCATTCCCGGCGCCGCCATAGAGCGTGTCATTGCCTTTGTTGACCGCTGCCGAGTCTCCCAGATCGCCAAAGAGCAGATCGTCGCCGTCTCCGCCGTCGAGCCAGTCGTGGCCGGACGCACCCAGCAGCGAATCATTGCCGCCGCTGCCGTTCAGCGTGTCGTGCCCACCGAGTCCGCCGATCGTGTCGTTGCCCTCGCCGCCGTCAAACCAGTCATGACTCGCCACATGCCCGATCATCCAGTCGGCACCGTCACCACCGTAGACCGAGTCGGCTCCATTTCCTGTGTTGACGATGTCGTCTCCGTCGTGACCGTGGATCTCGTCGTCGCCGTTCAACCCGAGGATGGAATCGTCCCCGACGCCACCGTTCAGATGATCGTTTCCGCTGTCGCCGACAAGCGTGTCATCCCCCGCTTCACCGTTCAGCGAGTCGTCCTGGGATTTCCCATAAAGCAAATCGTTACCAGCTCCCGCGTTGACCGTGTCGCGACCCGTTCCGCCAGAGATCGAATCGTCGCCCGCCCCGGTTACCAGGATGTCGTGGCCGCTGCCGCCGTCAGCGGTCAAACCTAAGTCGAATGCCGTGGCTTCCAGCCGGTCGTTTCCGCTCCCCAGATTCACCGTCAATGTGGCAAGTTCGGTGTTGTGTCGAGCGAACGATTCGATCGTCACTAAGTCGTCACCACCGAGCAGTTCAAACTGAACATCCTCGATACCATCAGCCAGAAGAAAATCCCGTTCACCGACGTCGTCGAAGACGGTCGAGAGATCAAGCCAGTCACGCGAGCCGGGACGATCAATCGAAGCTGCTGATTTGAGCTGCATTTCGTCTGCGTCATCGCGTCCGAAAACCACAACAGAATCGTTGCCATCGCCACCCGAAACGGTCACATCGAAGCCCGTTGTTTCTAATACAAGCCGATCATTACCCCCACCCATGTCCAACCGGATTCCGTCCTGCGTAAACGCAGCGTGAACACGCTCCTCACGTGGCCCCGACGGTCCACCCGTAATCTGCAGAACCATCTCGCTGTTTATCTGATCGAAAGAAAGTGTGAAAACTTGATCGTAGTCGTCGTCCCCCCCGTCAAACGAAACGATTCCAAATGACGGAAATGGAGACTCCGGAGGCAGTATCTCTAGATCGACGACTGCCGGGCCGTTCTGCCAGACCTCGAAACGCTGCCCCCCAGCTACTGAGATGCCGACGTTCGTCCATCCGTCGCCCATTTCAATCACATCGCTGGAGTCACGATCGATCCGAAGCCGATTCTCGGAAGACGTCATCCGAACGACTGCTGACGAGTCGATCGTCAGCGTGTTCGGACCATTGTTGACGAGACTGAGAACTTCCAGATTCCGCAGCCGGTGGTCAGACGGCGATGTTAAATCCAGATCAACGCCAGCCTGCATGATCTGCAGTGTGTCGAAGCCGCCGCCGCCGTCAGCCACGCGGAACTGATGATCGATAACCCGCAGCAGATCGTCACCAGCCGCTCCCTTAAGCACATCTTCTCCGCCGTCGCTGATGAGCGTGTCGTCGCCCTGCGCCCCGATCAGAGCATCCGCCCGATCACTGCCTGCCGACGCGAACAACTCATCATCACCCTCATCCCCAATCGAATAGGTGACGTCGCTGTTCTCGAGTCCGGCGAAATCCGGACCGCCGAACACCACAGTCACAACTCTTGATCCGTTGTCGTAACGCTGAATGATCCCGTTTGACGACTGGGACACAATCAGGTCGTCGAAGCCGTCACCGTTGAAGTCACCGCTGTTGTTGTTTCGAGCGTTCAGTGGAAAAGGCAACTCGGTACCTACGCCAGTGCGGACAAAATTCGGGTTGTCTGATGGATTCGCTCCATCGAACGGCTCAATCAGTTCGGGGAGGAAGCTCCAGCGATCCAGCAGCGCGTCATACGGCGTCAATCCTTGGCTTGCTGACTGGATTGTCAGTCCAACGTTGTAGGAAGTAGCAATGTCGAGCAACCCATCGCTGTTGAAGTCTGCGCCGAGATTCGCGCCGGATCGGACTAAATCCTGGACCGAAACCAGCTCAATGGTGTCCGCCACACTAAGCAATTCGACGGAATCAAACGGCTGATCGCTGCCGTAGAACCAGACGAAACTGTCGCCGGTCACAAACAGCAGGTCGTCGACCGAGTCACCATTCACGTCGTGAATCACGACGGGGCCGGCGAACAGTTCCTGCTGATAAAAGCCGTCCAGAACGCTCTCCTTGACTTCGGGACGAATGACGAATCCGCGGGAACCATCCAGTTCGTCGAGATCGACGACTTCCGGAAAGAACGATCCGCCGGACTCGGCAGGTTGCTGTCCCAGCACGACGCGCACTTCATGGCCACGTTCATACGGTTGCGTCTCAAAGTCGTAACCAGTGCCAGTCACGATGAGATCCGGAAGTCCGTCGCCATTTGTGTCTGCTACGTCGACCGCCTCGATGTAGAACCGCCCGCTGTCTCCCGAGTTTTGAAGCCGGACGCCAGGCAGCAAGAACAGGTCGTCCATACTCACTCGGTCACCAATTCCTGCGTCATTGCCGAAGGCAATAAACGCTGAAGTACTCGACCGATGACGGATTGAGCCCGAGTACAGATCGTCAATGCCGTCTCCGTTGATGTCCGGGATCGTGAACAGCGACCGCGTCAACGTACTTGTTTGAGAGCCTTCCGGGCCGGTCACGATCGTCCCATCCGTGCCATCAAAATCGGTCGCAGACAAAGTTGCCGGGTACATCCCGTCGGCACGGCCATATACGATCGTGATCTGCTCTCCGACGTTGCCTGGTGCTGAGATCTCGGAAAAGAACTGCAGATCCGGAATGCCATCACCGTTCACGTCATGCGAGGCGTCAATCTCCGGCCCGGAAAACTGAGCGGGGCTCTCTCCCTGAACGAGAAACCCGTTGGTGCCATCAAGCCCGCTGTTCAGGTCTCGATGGCCTCCGAAGTCAGTGGCACTTCCAAACACGACGTAAACCCTGGCGGGCATGCCGTACGTGTGGCTGGCGATAGCGAAATCGTCGATGCCGTCTCGATTCCAGTCGCCGATCGACTGCACCTCAGAGCCAAACTGTCCCGTGTCGGTCCCCGGCGCATTGATATGGTAGCCAGCATCGTCATCGAGATGTGCCAGCCACGAAGACTCCAGCTCGACAGTAACGCTGCCAGTGTCCGATTCGGCGGTGTACTGAGCGAAGAAGCGACCATCTGCAAAGTCAGCCGCAACCAGTTGCCACTCTCCTTCGAGTGTCACCGTGTCGTCCGGGGTGCGAAGAATTCTGAGTGTCCGCGTGTCAGGATTGAGACGGCTGACAGTGTTCGGATTGAGCGTCAGCGTCGATTTCACGAGCTGTCTTGTGTCGGCCAGATCGATGACCTCGATCCCCTGCACGTCCCCAGTCGAAAGTTTCGTCAAGTCGAAGTTTCCGGCTATTCGGAATTCCAGCACGTCGTTGCCCGGGCCACCGTGAGTGTTCCCAAACGGAGCAGCGACGACGACCAGTCGATCGTCGCCATCACCACCGCTCAGCTCGTCGAGCCCGCCGTCACTGACGAGCGTGTCGTCGCCGCCGAGTCCTGTCAGTATGTCCGAATTCGACGGTCCCTGAGCCGCGATCAGGATGTTCGGACCGTCGTCGCCTGTCTGTACCGTGAGTCCAGTGCCGCTCAGCAGAGTGCGGGATTCGAGAGCCTCGCTGCCGGATTTAAAATCGGAGCGTCGCCGACGCTGACGGGAGCCCGACGCTGCAGAGCCTCGTTTTAAAACTGACGTCTTCAGTGATTCCAGACACCACGCCCGCGACCCAAGCATCGCTGTCTCCCCATTCCCCCGATCCATCCGCAATCGCTGGCCCTGCGGACGTCCGTATCCGAGATCCCTGTCCTGTTTTCGGAACTCGCTATCTCATCAGTACAACGATGTTTGCCTAAGTCTTAAAAAGACTCGAAGACTGTTCGGCCTGAAAATCCAGAGGCCAGTGCCGCAACGTGGTCCAACCACTCGTGGTTGGGCGCCGCAGACACGGGATGCCGCGGCCTCAGCGTGGCATAAAAAACGCTTTCACTTCAGTCGTTCCCGCACGATGAATCATCATGCCGCTCCGCGACGCAACCATTCTGGCTGTGGCGGAGACCCGCGTGCAGCGTGCCGACCCTCGCACAGCCAGGCACACGGTCGCTATCTTCTGAAGGCGTGAATTCTCCTCGTGCGTGCTGACTCACACCGTCTGGACAACTCTCAAATGCGATCGATCAGCCGTGTTTATTCGGATCCACTGGACATTATCTGGACGCACGCGGCCAGCCGGATGAGCATGCGGATTGTTCGCAGTGCTGAGGTCAACGCTTCCTGGAACGGGAACGGCGTGCTGACAATCGGCACCTCGGAAACACTCGATCCAGATGACTGCCTCGCTCAGATGGTACTTCACGAAACTTGCCATGCGCTTATCGAAGGACCGGAGTCGATCACGAAACCGGACTGGGGGCTGCACAGCTTTGATCCGTCGAAAAAAATCCACGAGCACGCCTGTCTGAGACTACAGGCCGCACTCGCTGATCGAGTCGGAATGAGGAACTTCTTCGCACCGACAACGATGTTCCGCAGCTACTACGACAGCATTCCCGACAATCCGCTCATTAACGACGGCGACACTGCTGTTGTGATGGCCGTCGCTGCCTGGCAAGCGGCGTGTCACGGCCCCTGGTCGGAAGCTCTGAACGACGCGTTGTGCGCAACGACGAGAATCGCCGAGTTGCTGCGCGGCTTTACCGACTGCGGTTCGCTCTGGCACACGGCTGGCTCTAAGTGACAGAGAGTTGTGGATCGCTCCGCGATTCAACGTTCTGATCGCGAAGCGATCAGCAACTGTCAGCCAGTTGTCGCCAACTAAAAAAGTCTGACTGTCACGGATTGTGGTGTCGACACGCCGACAGTCTGTGGAGTCGTAAAAGCGGAGCGAATTCCAATTCTGATGGAGCAGAGCCGTCGTGAGCGTATCATTTCCTTTTCTGATTGCTGTCGAGCCTTACACCCAGATCATCATTCGTTCGCGAAGTTCATCCGGCACTCGTTTCGCGACGGCTTTCTCAAGCTGATAATCGTGATACCGAGTGCTCAGATGGCCGACGATGATCAGTTCGTTCTTGAACTTTTCTTTCCGCTCAAGGAAATCGTCGAGGTGCATGTGCCCGAACTTGTGGATCTTTTCCTTCCGATGCTCAGGCCGGAAAAAGGTCAGCTCGGTGATCAGAATCTGTGATTCAAAACACGGCTCGTAACCGTCCAGCCCGGCGGGCGAGGTGTCGCCGGTGTAACAGACCAGGGGAACTCGCACTTCACCAGTCACATCCTCACCAGCAAGTTTGCGATCACGAATCTCGTTCTGCGGAAGGCCGACCAGTTCCGGTTTCAGCTTTCGACGACGATCCCACACCTGATACCCAACCGACGGAACGGTGTGTTTCGTTCTGAAAACGGTCACCACGTGCTCGCGGGAAAGCTCGAACTCGTCGCCGTCTTTGACGCCTTTGAGTTCGCAAAGCATTCGGCCACGATCGAGCCGCTGCCACGCCTTCAGCAGTCGGTCCGTGTTCTCGACGATTTCTTCAGGAAGATAAATCGTCGGAGGCTCCATCTTCATCATTCGCCTTCGAGCGACAAACGCCGGCAGCGCCGCCATGTGGTCGAGATGCCCGTGCGTGATGAAGATCGTCGACGTCCCCGTGAAATCCCACGGGCTTCCGCCGAGATCGAAGCAGACTTTCAGCTCGGGAATACGCCAGTAACTCTGCACGGCCGCCCGAGAGTAGCCCTCGATCGTCAGCCCTTTGAATTCGTGCGTTTTAACCGGAAGATTTTCGACCATGAAACTTCGATGCCCATTCTCTGGCAAAACAACTTCAGCAGGAATCAGTTTCTCGAAACAGCATTCAGCCGGGCCTCACGCGAAGCCGTTCAGGCGCGAAGGGTCGGTGGAACATTTGCCAACGGTCAAACATTCGTCATTCTTTCGCGGCCTTGCGTCTTCGCGTGAATCATCTATTTACACGTCAGAAAACGTCCCTGCTGACTAACTGACTTTGACAAGACGCCCGGACGAGATGCTCTTTGCTTCGGCATAGCAAAGTTTCAACGCATCGCGAGCCATCGCCCCCGACAAGGTTTCCGGAGCTTTCCCGGCGGCCACTCCATCGACCGCAGCCTGAAGCTCAGCAGTGAACGCCGAGCACCACTCGCTGCCGCCTTTAAGTTTTGGCGTTGCGACCTTCCGGCCCTTGTTTGTCATGAGGGTCAGTTCGCGGTCGACTTTCCATTCGCCATCGTACGTCCCGGCACTGAACGCGATCGTTGCCTCTTCCAGAAACAGCTCGAAACCGTGAGCAAACGCAAGCCCCTGAGCCGCGATTCCGCCACTCACACACGAAACAGCCAGGTCAGGGTCGTCGTAGACATAATTTGAATGGACATGGTTCACGAACCCTTCGATCAAAGTCCCCTGTGAAAAAACCTGTTTGGGAACTCCGCATAGCGTGCTGATTAAATGGTTGTCGTGAATGTGAAGATCGACACCCCAGCCACCAGCATTTCGAAAGTCAGAAAGACTCGATGACCAGGCCGGCGGAGCGATTACACGTCGGAAATGGGCAGCCCGCAGTTTTCCGTACTTGCCGCTGGCAACCGTCGACAGAGCAAATTCAAACTCAGGAAAGAATGGCAGAACGTGGGCCACCATCAACTGCACGTTGGCCTTCTCCGCGGCGGTAACCATCCGATTCGCAGCTTTCAAATCGACCGAGATCGGCTTTTCGACAATCACATTCTTGCCGGCTTTAATTGCTTCCAGGGCGACCTGCTCGTGCTGCTCGACCGGCAGGCAAATGTCGATCAAGTCAATGTCCGGGTCCGCCAGGAGATCGTGGTAGTCTGAATAAGTCTTGATCCCTGACAGGTCATTCAACGCGCCCGGAGGACCGAAATTTCCCTGAATTGACCGCCAGTCTCCGTCGAGCTTTTTCGAATTTCTGGTCGCGATGGCCGTAACTTTGCCATTCTTCAGCTTTGACCCGGCAATGCGCCGCCTTCCGGATTTCGGATCATCCTTGAACCGATTGGCACCTTCGAAATGCGTCATGCCCATGAACCCGATCCCGATGATTCCGATTCTTACCATCTCGATATTCCCCATTTGCTCCGGGCAGAAAATTCGACTCAATCCAAGGCGGCATCTACGGTCGGCTGAGCTTCAAACCGCTTATAGAGGACGGACTTCAACAGAAGGCTGCCATTGCTTCAAGCCACTTTGCCGACTGAGGCATCCATTGTCAGAGAACTGGCCGATTCGCGGCACATAGCCGCCCACCAGACGGTTCGTAGAACCGGCCTTCGCGGCGCATTCGCCTTCTCCAGCCGGGAGACCTTGCCAGAACACCATTTGCCGCCGTATTCTCGCTCAGCCAACCGCTCTCCCCAGGAGTCAGCCCGTCCGCAAACGCTTTGTTTACCGAAAGTTATGCAAACAAATCAAACTCCTGCTGAGAACCGCGAATTCTGTAGAATCGACGAAAATGAATGGACATCCGAGTCTGTCACGTTATCCTGACCGCCAGTTTGCTCGATATCCGGCTGCTCATGTTGTGCAGTCCAGCCGCTTCAACTGGGTGGTACCTTGAAGCGCACGCGGGCGAAATCGCGGACTCTTCTCTCGGAAGACTGCTGCGTGATATCAGAAGAGCATGGAAGCAAAGGTGGAACACTCCAGTGAGGAGGCAACAGAATGTTGGTACTGTCAAGGAAGCCAGGCGAACGAATCCTGATTGGTGATCAAGTAGCGATTACCATTGTGCGAATTGGTCCAAATACCGTTCGACTCGGGATTGATGCACCACGCGACATGAACATTGTGCGGGAAGAGCTGTGTGCTGAGAAAAGTGAAGAGGCCGAGCTGGTTTCTCACCGACCAACTGCTCCCAGGTAATCGCAGAATGATGACAAACGAAGCAGCCTGCCTTTGCGGTGGGCTGCTTTGCTATGCGCAGTGCCCGAATTGAAATGGCAGGACGTTGACATCCAAAACGTGTCGACAGTTATCACAGCAGGCACGGCCCTCGAAACACGACTTTCTGAATCATTCAACTTTGATCAGAAAGGTCTGTAGCCCTGACGACTCCACCGCCGTGACGTCGTCCAATTCGCCTTCGGCATACATGACATACCCCTCGGTGCGACGGTGTCCAGGCTGCTCAAGCAGTTGAATTCCCGCTTCTGGCCCAAGCACACTGACGGCAGAGGCAAACCCGTCGGCCAACATTCCAGTTGGAGCGATGATTGTCACACTACTTCGCTGATTCAGTCCGAGGCCAGTCTTCGGATCAACGATGTGGGAATATCGGCGTCCTGCAATAACGACGCTTTGATACGCGTCTCCCGATGTAGCAACGGCCTGATTGCAGATTTTCAGGCGTGGAGCCGGGCCGACCTGATCAGATTCATCCTGTTTATGCCCGACAGAGCTCGCCCCCTGTTCGCGCCGCCGCAAAGCCTCAACTTCTACCACCCAGAATTCCGCGTTCGGTGGTGGATCGCCCGCCACGATATCGCCGCCAGCATCGACCAAAGCTCGTCTGAAACCGTTTTCTCGAAGAACTCTCAGTGCCTCATCAGCGGCAAATCCTTTGGCAATCCCGCCAAAGTCGAGCCTCATCCCGGTAAGCGCCAGTTCCACAGTTTTCGCTTCACAGTCGACCCGAACCAGATTATAGCCCGTCAACTTTCGCGCTGCCGACAGCTGATCCGGCTCTGGCATCATCTCACGTCTTCTCACACGTCGCCAAAGCTTTGTAAGTGGCCCCACCGTCACGTCAAATGCACCGTTGGTATCACGTGAGAGCTGAAGACTTGCCTGCAGAACTGTACATAGTTCGTCACTTACCCTGATCGGTCGGTTCGGTCCAGAGGCCTCACACAACCGTCGAACTTCACTCGAACCGTCATAGTCAGAAAAGATTCCGTTGAGCATGTGAATGCGAGCGTATGCAGCTTCAGCAGCCTTGTTTGCAACGCCAGAATCCGAGCCGTACACTGACAGCCGAAAAATCACGCCCATTTCGACGCGTTCAAAGTCAAATCGTCGAAGATGCGTGTCGTCGGCTTCGGCCTGCGTGAAGGCAGCAATCGCCATCACAAAGGCACAGCTGAAACCGAAAATTCGCCGAGTAAGTCTGTTCATGGAACTTGCTCAATTCACGTCGGATAAACCGCAGGACACTTCGGCAATCCTACCTCCCTCGCCAGAGTTCGCATCCGACAATCATCGCCTTTGCTGATGGAAACCTGATATTCATGAAACCTCAATGGATACTTCCCGCCTTCGTTTACGGAATGTTTGTCGCAAACGTGCTCGGCTCAAGTCAACTGGCTGTGGCAGACGACAAGCAGACTGACCAGTCGACGATGAAGCCTTACACGGAGGAAGTAACGGGCATTGATGTCAAGTTTGACATGGTTCCAATCCCCGGTGGTGAGTATTTGATGGGCAGTCCCGAATCAGAAGCCGACCGCAAGGAAGACGAAGGGCCGCGGGTTAAAGTCAAAATCGAACCGTTCTGGATGGGCAAATACGAAGTCACCTGGGACGAGTACGACGTCTGGAGCTTCCGACTGGACATTCAGCGTCGAAAAATCGCCGGTACCAATCCGACTGACCGTGACAAATTGTCGGACGCGGTAACACGTCCAACGCCGCCTTACACTGACATGACATTCGGAATGGGGCACGATGGATACCCGGCGATCTGCATGACGCAACACGCAGCCAAGATGTACTGCCGTTGGCTCAGCGAAAAAACCGGCCACTACTACCGGCTCCCGACCGAAGCTGAGTGGGAATACGCCTGCCGAGCCGGAACGTCGACTGCCTATTCATTCGGTGATGATCCAGATGCCCTCGATGATTACGGCTGGTTCTACGACAACAGTGACGAGCAGTATCACAAGGTTGGCGAGAAGAAACCTAACCCCTGGGGACTTTATGACATGCACGGCAACGTGTCTGAGTGGGTGCTCGACCGCTACGACGCCGACTGGTACGCCAAAGGCGCCGGCAAGTCACCACTCAACGTGCCAACGGACATGTATCCTCGCATTGTTCGAGGCGGCTCCTGGGACGACGACCCTGACGGACTGCGAAGTGCAGCACGTTACGCTTCCGATCCTGAATGGAAATTTCAGGATCCACAGATCCCAAAAAGCATCTGGTATCACACCGATGCGCTGCATGTTGGCTTCCGCGTGATTCGCCCGTTAAACCCGCCAACACAGAAAGAACGAACGAAACTCAAGTTCGATCCTGAACCTGAGATCGCAGCACAAGGTCGGGCAGGCTAACGATCTCGACGCCAGAGAAACGTTGAGCTGTTGTTGTCGAATCCTCGTTGATTACCACTTTCCCACTTAATTCCGATTCTGGAGAACTCCATGACTGACACGAACCCAAGCGCCAGCTCACGCCGCGATTTCATCAAGTCATCCACTGCCGCAGCAGCAGGAGCCAGCGCTTTCGCCAGCCTTGCACTCCCACGCGGCGCGTTCGCCGGAAATGACGACACTATTCGAATTGCCCTGATCGGTGCAGGTGGACGTGGAACCGGAGCTGCTCAGCAAGCACTCAGCACGGCTGGCCCTGTCAAACTCGTCGCCATCGCCGACGCTTTCCAGGACCACATCGACGCCAAACTTCCGACTCTCCAGAAGGCACACGGCGACCGGGTAGCTGTTGACAAGGATCATCAATTCACCGGCTTTGACGCCTACAAAAAAGTCATGGCGATGCCGGAAGTTGACCTCGTCATCCTGGCAACGCCACCTGGCTTCCGCCCGATCCATGTCGAAGCTGCTGTCGCTGCCGGCAAGCACGTCTTCATGGAAAAACCCGTCGCCACGGACGCTCCTGGCGTTCGAAAAGTTCTCGAAGCGGTAAAAGTCGCCAAAGAGAAAGACCTGAAAATCGGTGTCGGCCTGCAACGACACCATCAAAAAACGTACCTCGAAACCCTGAAACGAATCTGGGACGACCAGATCGGCGATGTCATCGCCATGCGATGCTACTGGAACGGTGGTGGCGTCTGGGATCCTCGCAAGTCCCGCGATCAGGTCAGCGGCGAAATGGAATACCAGCTTCGCAACTGGTACTACTACACATGGCTGTGTGGCGACCACATTTGCGAGCAGCACATCCACAACCTTGACGTCTGCAACTGGGTAAAAGGCAACAGCCACCCGGTAGAATGCCAGGGGATGGGCGGACGGCAGGTTCGTACCGACAAGAAGTACGGAGAAATCTTCGACCACTTCGCCGTCGAATACACCTACGACGATGGCACCAAGATGTTCAGCCAGTGCCGTCACATTCGTGGCTGCGAAAACAGCGTCACTGAGCACGCTCATGGCAGCAAGGGTACTGCCGATATCAGCGGAGCAAAAATTTCCGGAGCAAACGCCTGGGACTACGGTCGCAAGACTCCAAAGAATAACCCATACCAGACTGAGCATGACGATCTGTTCGCCGCAATCCGTAACAACACCCCGTACAATGAAGGCGAGTACGGTGCCAACAGCACTCTGACCGCAATCATGGGCCGTATGGCTGTTTACGGTGGCAAAAAGGTCAAGTGGGAAGACGCACTTAATTCCAAAATCGACCTGATGCCGGAAACCTACACTTGGGACACAATGCCCAAGGTCACTCCGAACGAAGACGGCTTCTATCCGATCGCCATTCCTGGCGTCACGAAGACTGTCTAACGACCTCAATCAGTTAAAGAACCGACCAGCGTTGGCTCTTTAACGAACCAGGCGATTACAATGGCCTGTCGGAATCTCACCGGCAGGCCATTTCTTCTGCGCTGAGCTGATTGCTTAACGTGGAGCAATGGCCTGGCTCCACAACCAGCAGGATCAACTTCAGATGGTTGAACTGACGAACGAAATCATTGACTACCAGGCTCTGACCGAAGAAATCCGCTCGAACCAGGCCGGCGCAGTTGTTCTGTTCCTGGGAACAGTCCGGGAAATGACGGACGGACGACAGACGCTGGCACTCGACTACGACGCCTTCCCGGAAATGGCCATCGCCAAAATGGAGGAACTCGAAGCCGAGGTTCGCGAACGATGGCCGGTTACGAATGTCGGAATCATCCACCGCCTCGGACATCTCGAACTCGGCGAAATCAGCGTCGCCGTGGCCGTCAGCAGCCCTCATCGCGAACTGGCTTTCGAAGCTGGCAAGTTCCTGATCGACACGCTTAAGATCACAGTTCCCGTCTGGAAAAAAGAAAACTGGTCTGACGGTAGCACCGAATGGGTTCACCCGGGAACCGGCGAACCAGTGGCAGAAAATCCTGTCACCCGATAACTCGATCAGTATTTGCCGCTCAACAGGAAACGCTGCTCTCACCAACGAATCTAACAACTCGGCCGTTCCAATGCCCGACACACTCATCGATAGCTTTGGCAGAGTTCACAACAACCTGCGCATCAGCGTGACGGATCGCTGCAACATTCGCTGCTTTTATTGCATGCCGGCTGAAAACGTCGAGTTCATGAATCGAGCCGACCTCCTCAGCTTCGAGGAAATCGAACGATTCGTGCGCATCGTCGCACCGCTCGGCGTCAACAAAATTCGACTCACGGGCGGAGAACCGCTCGTTCGCCGAGATCTGCATCAACTGATTGAGAAACTCGTCAGGATCGAAGGCATCTCTGACATTGGCCTCACCACGAACGGCATTCTGTTCGGTGAACAGGCTCAGCAACTGTTCGACGCAGGCCTCAGCCGGGTGAACATCAGCCTCGACGCACTCGACGCTGGCAAGTTCAAGGAAATCACTCGCCGGGAAGGCTACGAAAAAGTCGTTGAAAGTATCCATATCGCCAAGGAAGTTGGCTTCAACCCGGTCAAGGTAAACGCTGTTTCGATCCGAGGTATGACTGAAGATCAGGTCGTCCCGTTTGGCCAGTTCGCTCGTGATACCGACGTTGATGTTCGCTTCATCGAATTCATGCCACTCGACGCTGACAACGCCTGGGAACGCGACAAAGTTCTGTTCGCTGCTGAAATCATCGAATGCCTCACTCGCGAGATTATGCCACTTGTCCCGATCGGTGATCATGCCCCAAGCACTCCGGCCACTGAATTCCAATTTGAAGACGGTATCGGTCGAGTCGGCTTTATCGCGTCCGTCAGCCAGCCGTTCTGCATGAACTGCAACCGTTTTCGAATCACAGCCGACGGTAAACTGAGAAACTGTCTCTTCAGCCTGGAAGAAACAGACCTGAAGGCCATGCTTCGCGGTGGGACAGACGACCGAACGATCATCGAAGCCGTTCGAGCTTCTATTACAGCCAAGATGGAAGGTCACGAAATCAACACGGCTAAGTTCATTCAGCCGGATCGCCCGATGTATTCAATCGGTGGCTGATGTTGAGTGGTCCAGGTGTGAAGTGGCCACGCCAACTCGACGAGCCCGATTTTACGATGAGTCCCCTGCCCCACCTGCTCATCCCCCAGACCTTTGGCCTCACGGGATCTGTCCGATGAAAACGTTCCACCTCAACGACACCTCACAGGCGAACGGCGATCAATTTGTAATCCGCTGACAGGCTCCAGGGAGTGGATTCATGCAGTCTGAGCCGCCTGAAGAATTGCGTCGCCGATGGCGCAGGCGTCGATGTCGTCGTCGTTGAAACGGATGGCGGCGGTTGCGGTTCCACATTTCAGGATGAGATACGAATGTCGGATGAACAGGAACGCGATTAGAAGAATCAGCCCCGCTCCGTTTGCTGGCAGGAGCAGAACTCCAAGCAGAAACAGGGACCAGTCGGGGCATTGGCGAGTTTCGACGGAGGTGACTTCGGACAGTCTCAGATCGAGACGTCGAGAACTGAAAAGCCCGGCGGCTTTGATGTGGACTCGCTCGGGCAGCAGGGTCACCGATGTCTTCGTGAAGAACGACGGAATCGGCAGCCCGGCGGTCATAAAGCCGCCTTTCGCATGAAAACTTGATGCTGTTCCGGATGGTTCGTCTGTTGCAGGCTGGTCTGAATTCATTGTCGTGGCCTTCGGCCTGGAAGACCCCGCGGTGGCAGATTTCGGTGGAACCACCGGGGCCGGCGCGGGGCTGGCATGTTTGTCGGATGGCGGAACCGATGTCCGGCCAGACTGATTTTCTGGCGGTGCAGGACTGGTCGAAAACAGCTCTCCGCAGACCGGGCATTTGATCCGGGTTTTCACCAGCTCGTCGGGAATCTTCACGGTGTGTCCACAGGGGCAGACGATGTTCACGGGCATGAGTGTCACCTGAATTGTTTCGCTTTGTCGGTGCAGTCAGTTCACAGCGTCGGCTGAAGTTACCAGAATGCGATCCGGTCGACAGCGGGCAGAGCGGTCGCTGCGTCCAAAGTCTCATGACGCTTCTTAAGAAACGCAACCTGGTGCTCGAAAGGGACGACAATGGCTGACTTCAGTAACGTCTGGCGATCGATGAGGTTTCGGTTGGCGGTAATCTTTGCAGGGATACTCGCCACGTTCGCATTAGTCGACACGCCGACGCTGCGTGCTGATGTGAAGCTTCCATCGGTATTGAACAGCCACATGGTTCTGCAGCGAGACATGCCGATTCCCGTCTGGGGTTGGGCCGACGCTGGCGAGAAAGTGACTGTTTCAATCGGCGACGCAACCGCGACGGCAACAGCCGATGCAAACGGCAAATGGAAAGTCTCGCTACCCGCGATGAAGTCTGACGGGAAGGCACACACGCTGACCGTCGCCGGGAACAACACCGTAACTCTTGAGGATATTCTGATCGGTGAGGTCTGGGTCGGCTCGGGGCAGTCGAATATGGAATGGCAACTGCGAAATACCATCGGAGCCGCCGAAGCTATCGCTGCGGCAAAGCATCCCAACATTCGCCTCTTCCACGTGAAGAAGGTTCAGAAACCGGCGCCGGCAGACGACGTCGAAGTGACGGCTCACTGGACGGCCTGCACTCCCGAATCCGTTCCGGCGTTCTCGGGTGTGCTTTACTACTTTGGCCGCAAAGTCCACGAAGAGATTGACGTGCCAGTCGGACTGATCAACAGCTCGTGGGGCGGTTCTCCGATTGAGCCGTGGACCGTGACGGAAAAAAGTTCCGGCGGGATGTACAACGGAATGATCGCGCCACTGCAGCCGTTCGGCGTGCGAGGTGCCATCTGGTACCAGGGCGAAACGAACGTGATCGGCAAGAATGGCCTGGCGTACTTCGACAAGACAAAAGATCTGATCGAAGGCTGGCGTAAGACGTGGAGTTCAGAGCTGCCATTTTACTTTGTGCAGATCGCTCCGTGGTCCGGTGAGCGTTACGAGCCCGGTCAGCTGCCAGCATTGTGGGAAGCTCAAACGGCCAGTCTGAAGATTCCTCGAACCGGCATGGCAGTCACAACGGACCTTGTTGACAACATCGGGGACATCCACCCTCGAAACAAACTGGACGTCGGCAATCGCCTGGCGCGATGGGCCCTGGCAAAAACTTACGGAAAGAAAGGCGTCGTCTATTCCGGTCCGCTTTTCAAGTCGATGAAAGTCGACGGAAATTCCATTCGCGTGGAGTTCGCACATGTCGCTGCCGGATTGAAATCGCGGGACGACGCGGCGCTGTCTGAATTCCAGATCGCCGGCGCGGATGGCAACTTCGTCAATGCAGAAGCGAAGATTGACGGCGACACTGTCGTCGTCTCATCGTCCAAAGTGGCCGAGCCCAGAAATGTTCGGTTCGGCTGGCACAAGCTGGCAAACCCCAACCTGATGAACAGTGAAGGGTTGCCAGCATCGCCATTTCAGACGGACAACTGGCAGGGCGGAACTGGCGAATAGCAAGACAGGTTTTTCATCGTACGTTCGAGAATCAACTCAAGATTGCGGGAGAGTGTCATGTTTCGAACCGGAAATGCTCTGCTGATTGCGCAACTGCTGATTGCGGGGCTGTGTCAGCGGTCAGGTTTCGCGGAAGACTGGCCTCACTTCAGAGGCCCCAACTGCGCGGGGGTCTCGATGGCTTCGAAACCTCTGCCGGCAGAGTTCTCGGCAGAAAAGAACGTTCGCTGGTCCGAAAAGCTGGGAGACGGAATCGGCTGTCCGGTCGTCGCTGCTGGTCGGGTTTTTACGTCAGCAATGGTCGATGAAAAGACAATGGGGCTTTACGCCTTCGATGCGGCCAGTGGAAAGCAGCTCTGGCTGCGCAAGTGGCCGATTGGTGACATCGCCCCCGTTCATAAAACGAACAGCCATGCGGCAACGACGCCAGCCGCCGATGCAGAACGCGTCTACTTTTACTTTGCGACGCTCGGCATGGTCGCTCTTGATGCGAAGTCTGGAGCGGACGTCTGGCACAAACCGCTGCCGGTTCCCTACTTCGTGTTCAAGTGGGGAGCGGGCATGTCGCCGGTTCTTTACAAAGACCTGCTGCTGTTTGTGCAGGACGACGATCTGGCGCCGGCATTTTACGCCTTCGACAAACGGACTGGCGAACTTCGCTGGAAAGACGATCGCAATGACATGGCGGTGAACTACTCCCATCCCGTCATCTGCGAAACCAGACACGGAGACGAAATCGTTGTTGCCGGCACAGGATTACTCGTCGGTTACGATCCGAAAAACGGCAAGCGACTGTGGAGTGCCAAAACGCTGCTCCGAAATATTAAAACAACTCCCGTTGTGAAGAACGGAGTGATCTATATCTCGCTGCAAAGCGGCGGCATTGCGAACCAGTGGCTGGCGTCGGTCGATCGAGCCGAAACAGGCAACAGCGACGGCAAGCTGACGAAAGAGGAAGTGCAGGCATTTGTCGGCGACCGTCCCGTTCCCGAGGCGTTCTTTCGAAAAACGTTTGACAAGGGCGATGCCAACGATGACGGCGTACTTGAGGGAGCAGAGCTTGATGCCGCGTTTCTGCATCCTGACAATTTTGCTGGTGCATCGTTCGATGATTCCGAAGCAGCGGCGGAATACATTCTGGCAGTCCGTGGCGGCGGGCGAGGAGATGTCACGGCGACACACGTTCTATGGAAACATCCGACAAAACACACCGACCATATCGTCTCGCCGCTGATTACCGATGGACGAATGCTGCTCATTAAGGGCGGTGGAATTGCGACCTGCTTCGACACGAAAGCGGGGCAACTCCTGTACGGCCCAGCCCGAATTCAGAATGCCGGCGACTACTTCGCCTCGCCCGTTCTGGCTGATGGAAAGATCTTTATCGCGGGTGAGAATGGAAATGTGGTCGTCCTGCGAAACTCAGAAGAACTCGATATCCTCAGCGTAAACGATCTGGGCTCACCCATTCTTGGCACACCAGCCGTAGCCGACGGAACGATTTATTTCCGAACGCGAGAAGGCCTTCTGGCTGTGGGGCTGTAGCCTGGCAGGCAGATGGTAGATCAAAGTTTTTTGGGGACGACGCTCGGCAGGATGCAGAAAGCAAACGAACGGAAATGTCACGAATTCAGCAACTCGACACGAGCGTCATCAACAAAATCGCAGCTGGAGAGGTCATCGAGCGACCGGCAAACGTCGTCAAAGAGCTGATTGAAAACAGCGTCGATGCCATGGCGACGCGCATCGAGGTCGACATCGTCGACGGCGGAGCTGAGCTGATCCGCATCACCGACGACGGCGAGGGCATTCATCCCGATGACATCCTGCTTGCGGTGAGCAGTCATGCGACCAGCAAGATCGTCACGGCGGAAGATCTGTTCTTCATCCAGACAATGGGTTTTCGCGGAGAAGCGCTGGCGTCGATCGCAGAAGTTTCTCACATCAACATCCGAAGTCGGCAGAAGGATGCCGTCGCCGGAGTCGAACTGGACGTTCACTGCGGGGATCGTTCTGAGGTAATTCCGTGTGGCTGCCCAACCGGGACACGCATTGAAATTCGAAATCTGTTCGCCAGCACGCCGGTACGCCGGAAGTTTCTCAAGACGAAGTCGACCGAGTTCGGCCATATCAGCGATCAGTTTACGCGAGTGGCGCTGGCCAACCCGCGACTGCGAATGATTCTGCGACACAACGACAAAGTCGTGTTTGACCTGCCGGCATCGGATGGGCTGATCGACCGGCTGCAGATGTTTTATGGCAAGAGTCTGACGGACCACCTGATCTGGGTGGAAAGTGAAGTCGGCGACGTACGGATGTCGGGGTATGTCGCACACCCCAGTCAAAGCAAGTCCGGTCGAAAGTGGCAGCACCTGTTTCTGAACGGTCGCTGGTTTCAGGATCGGTCGATTCAACACGCACTGACAGAATCGTACCGAGGTCTGCTGATGGTCGGTCGGCAGCCCATCTCATTCATCTTTGTCGACATGCCCCCCAGCGCGTTTGACGTGAACGTTCATCCGACCAAGGTCGAAGTTCGCTTCGTCGATGGGCAGCAGCTCTATCGTCAGATGCTGTCCATGATTCGGACAAAGTTTCTAACGATGGACCTGGATTCAGAGATGAAGCTCGGACGGGGCCGGGTATCCGACGAGGAGAATCAGCGGGAACCAGTCGGAGCGGCCGTTGCCCCACAACAGAAACTCCAGGCGGAACTGGAAGCGTGGGCGACGGACTCCCGAACGACATCGGCACAACGGTCGGACTTTCAGAACTCGACACCGCCAATCACGACGTGGTCGGTGAGACAGTCACAGGCTGACCTGGCTCGAATGCTCGCTCCGTCATCTCAGGAAGGCGATCCAGAGAATTCCGATGTTGCGTTCGCCCCGCCGGTCACACTTCCTGAGACCGTCGAAGCTGCCGAGGAAATGTTTGTCGGTCGAGAAGGCGGACCTGAATCCGGCGAACAGGTTCAGATTTCGGGCGAGGTAACAGACGAAAAATCGCTAAATACAGCTGTTGAGACAAATGATGTCGACAGCAAACCCGCGCCATCTGTCGGAAGCCAATCCGGCGAACGGGCGATGCAGATTATGGACTGCTACCTGGTCGTCGAGTCCGAACAGGGGATGATGATCATCGATCAACACGCCCTGCACGAACGGATCATGTACGAGTATCTGCGCCCCCGTGTGCTGAACGGCTCGGTCGAGTCTCAGCGAATGCTCATTCCCGAGACGATTGATCTAACGGCGCGGGAAGCGGCACTTGTCGTAGAGCACGCGGAGGTACTCGGTCAGATCGGTATCGGTGTCGAAGAGTTTGGCACGAACACCGTGCTCGTCAACAAGTGGCCCGTGATGATGAAGAAAGCTCGGCCTTCAGAAATGATTCGAGACATTGCGGAGCAGTTGGAGTGCCAGGAAAAGAAGCCAACACGTCGCGACGTGCTGGACGAACTGCTTCACATGATGTCGTGCAAGGCGGCGATCAAATCCGGACAGCGGTTAAAGCCCGAAGAAATCGACAGTCTGCTGGCTCAACGGCACCTTTGCGATGACGCTCATCACTGCCCGCACGGCAGGCCGACAGCCCTTGTTCTCAGTCAGACAGAACTCGATAAACAGTTCGGCCGTCTGGGATGACACGACGTCAGTGCACTGCGACGATCAGAACGGATATAGAAATCTGTCAGACCAGCTTCAATTCTGGATGGTGTCTAAAGTATCTTCACAACAACACTTGAACCGCCAGCGGGACGGTGAAGTGAATTTCTCTTTCGGTTAAATGTACCGGCTCTCCTTATGCCTGATGCAAACTCTACCAATCAACGATTGATCGATCTGGAAGTCAAAGACGCGCAGGTCATCTTCAAGACTGTCTGGGAAGACCTTGAAGAAGAAATCGGACATGCGAATCTTCGATTTCCCAAAGAACTGATTCTGCTGGGCGGTGCTCCAGGAGCCGGTAAAGGCACGCACACCCGGTTCATCATGGCGGCTCGAGGATTGACGTGCCGTCCGATCGTGATCAGTGATTTGCTAACCTCTCCACAGGCAGAAAAGATCAAATCACGTGGCGGAATGGTTGGTGACAAAGAAGTCGTCGACATTCTGCTTCATAAGCTCCTCGAAGAAGACTTCAGGGATGGAGCCGTGCTGGATGGCTTCCCCAGGACGAAGGTGCAGGTCGAATGCCTGAAACTGCTCGTCGACAAAATCAACCAGTTGCACAACGAATTTGCCAATACAAACCTGGCGATCAACTTTCGCCGACCAACGATCCACGCGATGGTCCTGTTTATTGGCGAACGAACAAGCATCGAACGTCAGCTACAGCGTGGACGGGAAATCGACGCTTACAACGCTGAAGTCACCGAAACAGGAATTGGCGAAGTTCGTGAACTTCGGGCAACGGACCTTGACGAAAATGCGGCTCGCCTGCGGTATCAGGTATTTAAAGAGAAAACATGGGACGCCCTGAATTCGCTCAAAGAACTGTACCATTACCACTTCGTCAATGCCGAAGGGCCGATCGGCGAAGTCGAGGAGAATATTCTCAAGGAACTCAAATATCAGAGTTCTCTGGAGCTTGAGCAGCGAACTCACGACCGGATTCGATCGTTACCGCTGGCTGAAGAAATTGCCCATCACGCTCGACAGGAACTTGTCCGACGGTTGGACAGTTACGAACTGGAACACAACGAACTGTTCGTAAAGATCGTCAGTCTGATCCGCGACCGCTTTGTGCCGATCATCACTCGACATGCACTTTCGGGCCGGGCTCATGTGAATACGGAAGAAGAAATCTTCCAGGACCCTTTGGCGATTTCGATGTTGATCGATGTGTTTTCCGAACGAGGATTTCACGCGGTCGTCGACAAGCACATTCGCGAAGTACCGGAACGATTCGATCTGGCAACCGGAGAGATCCAGACTCGAACCAAGTACGTGTACCGGATCGTTATTTTCTTCAAGCCGTCTGATATTCGACGCGGACACGGCTAAGACAGATCGCCGCTGCATAGCGGATCCGGTTGCCGTCAAGCCAGTCGGATCCGCTCGCTACCAAGGCGAGTCGTGCGATTAGTTTGTGGATGAACTGGTCACTCCAGTTTGCCAGTCGTCTCCAATGATCAGCCGTTTGTTGAGGTTTCTCCGACCGCCGATCTGTTCGAGATTCAGCCACAATTCATGACCAAGCAGTGATTGAGCATTCGGCAGCTTGTATTCTTTTCGGTCCTTGTCGGCACCCAGTTTCGTGACATATTCAGTTTGACTCTTGTGCCCGCTGACCGACAACGTGCAGCGAAAGTTCATGATGTCGAGCGGCTGGGTTCGATTGGAAACGTACTGCTCGATCAGCAGTTGCCCATCCGGCAGGGGCCTGGTGTAAACATCAACGATGACGTCGCCCAAACCGACTTCAAGAGACCGATGAACGTCGAATGTCCGTCGCCGGTCAGATGTGATTGCAAAAGAGATAACGACTTCGGCGGTACCAAGGCTCGCCGATTGCGGCAGATTGATTGTGGTGGGAAGTCGGAAAGACTCACCGGCAGCAAGTTCAATATCCCAGGAGCTTGGCCTGGCTTCCCAGTCGCGGGGAATTTTCAGCGAGACTGTTCCATTAACTCTCTGCGGCCATGTGTTGCGTCCAACGATGGCGTCAGGATGCCCGCCGTATTCTGCGGGAATGACGCCTGATTCAAATCCGGCTTCCAGTCGCCAGCGGGCCATCGCCTCCGAGCAGCCAGTGCAGAAAACCGGTTCACCGTCGGAAGTCACCTGATGCTTTTCGGCATGACGTGGTAGCTTCGAACGACGCCCCCACATGTCGACATGTTCGACGGCGTCTCCGAGGTTCAAGTCTGTCGAGAATGGAGCTTCTCCCGGAAACACAACGATGATTGATTTGTCTCGCTCAAAAACATAGTTCGACGGCGTACCAGGCAGTTGAAACGAGCCCAGATGCTTCGCGCCTCGCAGATTCATCGCTGTCGTTCTGAATGGAAGGAACAGCGGAGTTGGAGCTCCGTCGTCGTTCAGGAGTCCACGGTTTCCATCCAAAACGCCGCTCAGAAAAATCCCTTTCGAGCCTTTCAGCCTCGCCATAACCATCTGGCGAATCAGCGTTCCAGCCCGCACCTTCAATGAATGTTCCAGCGGTATTGGACGAAGCATGGTCCAGTGTTCTGCAGTTTCGGAATTCTTGTCGCTGAAGATCTGTTGAATTTCTTCCAGAGTCAGACCGTCTTCGTTCCCGATTGTCGTGAACAGGTTTCGAATACCGGTGGGAACTGGCATAGCAGCTGGCCACGGCCATTGAACTCCAATCTTCGAGTTTCGCCCGAGCTGGTCGAACTGAGTCGTGACCTTTTCGATCGTTTCTGGAAGATCTTTCGAATTCAAGAAACTCGTATCTGTATCACCGCCGAGCTGCCAGTACTCGATGGTGGAGCCGTATCTCGCCAGAACAGGTTCAATCGATGGCCCCCAGAATGCCGGTGGCAGCGCGAAGATTTCGCTCGTACCGGTCCAGTCTTTCGCAAACTGACTTCGGATCGTCTGGGGAGGATCACTGAGAAGTCCGACGACTGAGATCGATCGATCGTAAAGACCTTCCAGCAACCTGGTGAGTTCAACCGGGCTGGTCGCAGACTCCTCGTGCATGGAACTCCAGACCGGAATCTTCACCCAATGAATCCCGGCTTCGTAGGCGACCAACGACCATTCATCCGGAGTCAATGGCCCCAGACCATTACTGAGAGACCATCCGAATTCACCTGTCGGTCGCGATTGGGCAGGCTCCGAGATGACGAGAGTGGTCTCATTGCTTTGGATAGTTTGTTTGTCACGTTGAAGAGTGGCCTGGACGAAGTAACAACCATGTTGGCGAGCCGCGATTTTCCATCCAATCTTCTGGCCGCTCACGCCTTCTGGTGAAATTCGTTCGGCATTAGCACCAAGAGCCCACGACTTTTGCTCAAGGACTTCCCCGGCAACGTCGCGCAGCGACAGTTGCAGCTCGAACAGCGAATTCGAATCGAGGCCTGACACTTCCGCATTGATCACAATATTTTTGTCAGGCGTAAGAAAATGATCGTGTGCGTCGGGCATCAGCGTCAGACGTGGTCTTTTGCCCAGCCAGAGTCCATCGAACCACACGTCACCGTTGATATCGTCATTCGCCAGGTGATCGACATGACAACCGATCACAACATAGCGAACTTCCGGCTTTGGCTTCAGCGGCCCCAGTTCAAGCGGAACCCATTCGGCATGCGTGCCAGTAACTGCCCGTGTTTCGAATCGCTGAATTCTTTGTCGGCGGGAATTCAGAAACGAAACCGTGAACAGAGCATAGTCGTGTTTCAGCCGTTCGGTTCGAATGAATCCACGGAACTGATAATTGAACCTGGGATCGATCTGCGCCACCTTCTGATTGAAGGGTGAGTAGTACGCGACCTTTCCACCGTTTACTTTGACATGGAGACTCTGATCACCAACGTGGCTGTGTTTTTCGTCAATTTCACAGACAACGTAGCTGGGAAATCCCGGGCCGCGACGCCGATTCCAATCGTCGGGCAGACCATCAGGTTCACGGTCTTCGTCTGGTTCGAAATCGAACGATAGCACTGTGCCATAGGGCTGCTGTCTGGACTGCTCTTGATCTGGCCCGACGACGTCCGGCGACACCGCAGTCGCTGCGAGCAGAATAAGTAGTGCATTGCTCATAGGAATAGGCACAGTCATTGGACTAACGCACAAAAGATATGCGTTTAATCGACCGCGACCATCGGTCAACGCCGTACAACTTTTCGTGGCAGTCTCAGGCTTGCCGGTTCCGTGAGCGATTGTCGGTGTCGAGAGCAAAGTCAGTCCAGATGGAGCGTCACTCGCCTTGCAAAATGAGGCGTCTACCGCGCTGGCGTGTGGATGACTCTGATGAATGAATCACCGAATACGGGTGCCGATCACTTCTTCGGGACTCAATACATGGCGGACGTTGACGAATTGGTTCGGATTTACTTTGAATCGGTCCCGCGTCTCACCGGCCGTAAACAGGTAGAGATCTCCGTCATAGAAGGCCCCGAATTCGACGAGGCCCTGGACGGCCCGATCCGAATTCCACAACAGGACCGGATCGCAACCAAGCATTCGAGGTGCGTATCGGTGAGGAGCATTCTTGAAGGCCATGTATTCGTGGTCGTTCGACAGGTAGTAAACAACTCCCTGCCACGTCACAGAGAGATCCTCTCGGCCCTTCACCCAGACTCGGCGGGTCTTGATGGCAACTGGACTGTAACCTGACAGCCCGACAAGCCGCGATGGTTCTGGCGAAGGTTCCGGATTCCGAGCGACAGTTGAACCAGCGGTCGGTCGTTGAGGGCCTGCGATGACAGGGGCCTCTGATGATGTCGGCGCCTTTGTACTGGAAGCTGGCTGACTGATTTTCGGAGGCGGTGTCAGTCGTGCAATGGCTGCCGCGCGTTCCTGTGGAAACTGTTTCGACCAGTGCCGGATGTTCGTGAGGTACTGGTCGGGGTTCTGGTAATTAGTCGTACGGGACACGATCTTACCATCCGGTGCCACAACAATATCCGTGGGCAGAAGGTCAACCCGAAAAGCCTCGATCAGCCCCGGATTCTCATCGCTGTCGACTTTCAATGCGATTACCTGAGTCCCCAGGACTGACTGCAATGCAGGTGTATGGAGCGTGTCCCGTTCCATCTGCTTACACGGTCCACACCAGGTTGCTGAAAAATGAATCAGTAATGGAAGCCCCAGTCTCTTTGCTTCCTGACGTGCAAAACTGTAGTCAACCAGCCATTGATCAGGGCCGACCGTTGTTGCGGTAAAGGCAGTCGAAGGCAAAAGAAGGCCTGCGAGCAGTACCGTCGCTAGAATCCGATAACGTATTTGCATGTCACTCTTCCGACTTGAGTGCCTGGCGGGCGACCGTTTGGCGATATGTTTCCACATTCGCTTTACGTTTGGGTATCGACTATGCCGGAAGTGGAGAATGTGACCGATCGAACACTGCCACACAGATTACGGCGGCTGGTGCCGGTTATACCGGTTGTGCGGATCAAGTTGCGTTCAACGCTGAGTCAGCGGACTGATGCACTGCTCGTTGAGGGGGACATCAGGCAGACGGTATAAAAAAAGAACCAGGACTGATCCTGGTTCTCTTATTTAGCTTGTCAGCTGAAATCGCCTACTCGGCTTCGACGACTTCAAGACCTGGAACACTGATGTCCGTGATCTTGACCGCCGTGTACTTCTGGCGATGGCCAGTATGACGACGAGAGTCCTTGCGACGACGGAACTTCTGAATTTCCAGCTTCTCGCCTTTCAATTCCGCGTCAATAACCTCTGCTGAAACGGAAGCTCCGTCAATCAGTGGTCTTCCGATCGTGCTTGAGCCTCCGCCGTTGGCGAGCAGAACTTTCTCGAACTGCAGGGAATCCCCTACGTTGGCACTGTCCCGAAAATCGACGACCAGAGTCTCACCTGGAGCGACTCGATACTGATGGCTACCGTCTTCAATAATTGCAAACATTTGTGAACTCACTTGATTGGCTCCGAAGAGCCCGTACTGATACCGCCGCTTTCGAGCAGATTAAACCCGTGTCGGCCTTCCGTGTCCGGTCAGAACTGCCAGTTCTGAAACGAGTTACAGCAAAATGACTGATCCGGAAAGACTCCGTATGACCAGTTGGCGGGGCAGAATACCGCCTCATCTGCCTGATTGCGAGTCACCGGGGATCGGAATTCGGAACTGGTGACCAGCCGAATCTTTGGCCTCGATAATTATGTGGTTCGGCGTCACGTCAGTCCTTGCCCGAATGCTGATTGACAGCTGGCACTTATCCTCAAGTGCATTGATTTCGCGACGCTTGCGGTTGCTCAGGAAATCCGCAACCTCGTGTTCAACTTCAACCGAAAGATGCTCAATCTCTTCGCGGGACGCCGCTGTGAGCAGTGCTCGCATGATTTCAATCGATGCACTTTCAGCCGTTTTAACCAGACCGGTCCCGTTACAGCAGGGGCAGTCTTTGTAGATACTTCTTCTCAACGATGGCCGGATTCGCTGCCGAGTCATCTCGATCAGTCCGAACGGGCTGATTCGCAGAACCTTGGATCGCGCCCGATCTCTCAGCATGGCATTACGCAGGGCACGCTCGACACCTCGTCGATGTTTTTCTTCCCGCATATCGATGAAGTCGATAACGATGACGCCGCCCATATCCCGGAGTCGAATCTGTCTGGCGACCTCTTCGGCTGCCCGCAGATTTACCTGGTAGGATGTCTGCTCCGCATCGTCATCAATTCGGAAATTTCCGCTGTTCACGTCGATGGCGACGAGAGCTTCGGTCTGATCTATCACGATTGAACCGCCACCTTTCAGCGGGACGGTTCGATTCTGAATCCGGGAGATCTCTTCCTCAATCTGGTACTTGTGGAAGATCGATTCCTGTCCGGCGTAGTGATGAAGTCTGTCGACTCGATGTGGCAGCACCGCTTTCATGAACTCACAGGCCCGTTCGTAGGCTTGAGGTTCGTCGATCCAGACTGAATCAATATCGCTACTGAAGATGTCGCGAATCGTCCGAGTGATCATGTCGCTATCCTGGTAGATATCGACGGGGGCAGACGTGCTGCTGATTCGCTTGAAGATGACCTTCCACAGCCGGATCAGGTAGTGGAGATCGCGTTCAAGATCTTCCTGAGAACGCTCCAGCCCGGCAGTTCGAATGATAAATCCAAGCCCTGGAGGTGGATCAAGCTCAACGAGCTGTTTTCGAAGCTTCCGGCGAGCATCGTCGTCGGCAATCTTTCGGCTGACTCCGACACGTTGAAGCCCCGGCATCAGCACCAGATATCGACCAGGGATACTGATGTAAGTCGAGAGTGTTGGTCCTTTGGAACCCACCCCCTCTTTGATCACCTGAACCAGTACTTCGCTGCCTTTCCGAAAGATCTCCTGAATTGGCGGCTTGTTTCGAACGCTTCGCTCGTTGAAGCGACGGCCATTTTTCTGCCTGGCTTCCGTTTCTTCGTCAATCAAATGTTTGAAGTACTGATTTTCAACATCGCTGACGTGCAGGAAGCCGTTACGCCCAACGCCAAAATCGACGAAAGCGGCCTGAATACTGGGTTCAATGTTAACGACGCGACCCTTGTAGATATTTCCGACACAGCTTTCGAGGCTGTTTCGTTCGACGTAAAGCTCTTCAAGAACGCCGTCTTCGACAACGCCAATCCGGCTCTCTTCCGGCTGGCGAACGTTGATCAACATTTCTTTCTTCATGGGATCCCCTGATGTTTGGGGTATTCCCTCGGACGAATCTTTCAGCAGCCAGTGTCTCCTGGCGAACATCCTGAACGACGGACTCGTCCGCGACGCACCATTGTCGTAGCGGCCTGCGGCAAGTCGCGCGCACTCCGTTGACTGCCGTGGTACGAAAACGGATCCCTCGTTCAACAGCATCACCTGCAGGTGGGATGCTGTCTGAAAATTCAGAGATGTCTGTTCGGGATTTGGTTCCTGGTGCAATTTCGAGTGTTGAATCGCCAGCGGCCAACAGACTCTGAAGAAACGCGGCGGACGCAACGTCTGATCGTTGCGTTTCAGCGACGCGTACAGAACCGAGGCATGGCCATCGATTGAGGATTCGAGACAAGTTCGGTCTGCGTTTCCGGACGAACATCCGTGATACGGGTATTCGTGTAAGAAATGGACTGGCTGGTGCAGACGTCAACTTTTGCCTTTCGGATTCTCAAGCAACATTCGAAAGATCGCGAGTTTATACCCTGTGTGGTTATCGATGTGTCGTGGTGTTTTGAAATGGGCGACGAAACTGTCGATCGCCCGTCACTGAATGAAATTGTCTGCTATCAAAGACTGGTTGATTCTGAGTGTTCGTTGTCGCTGAGTGCTGGTCGTCACTGAGCTTGCGGCGTGTCCGAAAGTCGGTCCGGACAAAGGCGATTCAATTCGTTCCGCAGGAAGTTCTCCACATCACGGGCCACATCCAGAGACAACGCATGTTTCGCGATCTGCTCAGCATCGTTGATGGAGAAATTCCGGACAACATCCTTTACTTCTGGAACAGAGATTGGCGTAACGCTGACGTTTCGGATTCCAAGTCCCAGCAAAAGTGGAATGAATTTGGGATCTGAACTCATTTGTCCGCAGACGGTCACGGGGATCCCTTCAATCTGACCGGCTTCGATGACCATCTGGATCAGCCGGAGGATAGATGGATCACCCGCACGGTACAAGCTGGCTACTGAGGGCTCGGCCCGGTCGACCGCCATCGTGTACTGAATGAGGTCGTTTGTTCCTATCGAAAAAAAGTCGACTTCCCGTGCAAAGTTCTTCGCCAGCAGAGCCGCCGCCGGAACCTCAACCATCATTCCAACAGGGATGTCCCGACGAAATTCAGCCTTCTCTTCTTCCAGGTCCTCGATCACGTCTGTAAGAATCATTCTGGCTCGTCGCAATTCCAGAAGAGTCGTCACCAGCGGGAACATGATACGAATATCACCATGAACGGCCGCCCGGAGGATCGCTCGAAGCTGTGTCTTGAACTGGCCAAGGTGTCGCAGGCTGAGTCTGATACTCCGCAGCCCCAGCGCTGGATTGTCTGCCTTGGTACGGAATTCCTCGATGTCACCAGGAATCTTATCAGCGCCCAGATCCAGCGTTCTAATGACAATCGGATGGTCACCCATTTCGCGAATCACGCTGCGATAGGCGTCGTAATGCTCTTCTTCCGTCGGTTCGTGATCAGAGCCAAGATACAGAAACTCAGTCCGATAGAGCCCGATGCCATCCGCCCCTCGCTTTGCACACTGAGCGACTTCCTGAGGAAACTCAATGTTGCCGAGCACCTGAATCCGAACATTATCGTTCGTTCGAGCTTCAATCGTGTTCAGGGCGGCAAGCCGCTCTGACTCGGTCTCGCGCTGTTTGAGAGAATCCTGATACCGGGCGATTGTTGCCTCGTCCGGATCAATGATGACTTCCCCGCGGTTGCCATCAATGATCACCACGTCGCCAGCAGAGACATCGGCGAGAAACTTCCCGATTCCGACGACCGCCGGAATTTCGAGCGCCCCCGCGAGAATGGCTGTGTGACTGGTGTGTCCGCCAGCTTCGGTCGCGAACCCCTTAACGAAGTCACGGTTGAGATTGGCGGTTTCACCAGGCGTCAGGTTGTGGGCAAGGACGACCACCGGTTCGGTGAGGTGTGACAGCTCCGGGCGCTTTTCGCCGAGGAGTGTCTTCAGGAGTCGCTTTTCGAGATCGAAAACGTCAGCGGCTCGCTCAGCCAGATACGCATTGCCAAGGTTCTGCAGCGTCTTTGCGTAGTTACGCAGAACTCGACTGGCGGCAAATTCGGGCGAAAAACATTTCGTCCGAATCAGAGACTCGATTTCACTGTTTAACTTCGGATCGCGAAGCATCATCCGGTGAGCACTGAAAATCGCAGCGTACTGATCACCGAGCTGCTCACGGGCAACCCGCTCGTTCTCACCAAGTGCGTCGCTGACAATCTCGACAGAAGCGTGAAACCGGCTGACTTCAGAATCAACAGCGTCGACACTCACAAACCGTTGAGGAATACGAAACCCCTGCGAACCAAACAGCATCGCAGGGCTGATGGCAACGCCAGGAGAAACTGCAATTCCCGTCCGAGTGAGCATCGTTCTTCCAGCTAAAAATGAAAACAGGCGAAATCAACAACCGCAGGGACTCATCGGAAAACCAGCCGAGTCATTCAGAGATTATTGAGCACTTGAAGCACAAGCTCAGTTTCAATTGGAAGTTCGGTGAGCGTGTCCCTCGAACCCCGACTCGAAAAGGTCCACGAGGCTTGCGACGGCCTGCGAAGCATCCTCTCCTGAAGCTTTGCACTCCAGATCAGTGCCTTCTGCAGCCCCAAGTCCGAGCAGTTCGAAAATGTTACGAGCGTCTGCCGTCGTGTTGCCTTTCCGGATCGTTATCTGGCATACAAATTTCGACGCACGCTGAGCGATCAGCGAACAGGGCACCATGTGCAATCCATTCGCACCAGGCACAGTCACATTTGCGGTGACGGCGTCGCTCATAAAATTTGACATAAATCTGGAATTGTGAAATCGGTCAGGCAAGACACGAGGCTACGATATTCGCTGACCAGGCGACGGCACTACTTCGACGGCTGATTGCCATCTGCTTCGTCGAGAAGGTCAATGATGTCCTGCTTTGTGCTCGACTGACGCAGAAAACTACAGAACGTCTGATCGCGAAGGTGACGTGAAATATTTTCCAAGCCACGGAGATGATCACCAGGACGGTCTGGAGGAGAAACCAGCAGGAAGAGGATAAAAACGTCCTCGCCATCCAGACTGGCAAAATCGACCCCTGCTTTTGAAAGGCCGACCGTTGCCACCAGTCGATCAACGGATGGGTGCTTTGTGTGCGGCACCGCGACACCATTTCCAATACCCGTTGACCCAAGCTCTTCTCGTTTCAGGATCGCAGCGACGATCCCCTCTTCATCTGCTTCAGGAATCGCTCCCGAACTTTTCAAACTGGCGACCATGACTCGAATGGCGTCTTCCTTGGATGCCGCCTGCAGGTCCGGGACGATAGCGTCTGCAACTACAAACTCGTTCAACTTCATCGGAATTCCTCAGCAACGCTTTCTTGTGAACTCGCAAAAACTGCCTCACTCACGCTTCAGTAAACAACGTTGAGATCGCAGTTGTCTGACCAGTGATCACGAAGTCCTGGCTTTGATTGATGTGCGAAATACAGCGGCGTCAACTGCAACCGCGGGGACGGTAGGTCGGAAAACTGAGCGAGTCAATGGAATCGCACAAACACTGAGGCCAGACAGATTCGTTTTGCCCGCGTCATTCTCCGAAACACTTATAACACCTGACGACGCCCTGAACAGGTGACGTTGTCTCCTCGCTCTTTACTCTGGAGGGCCACTCATTGGAGTATCGCGGCGGTGATCCTGCAGTTTCTCTTTGTACTTCCGAATCTGCTGCTCCATCTTATGAAGGGCGGCATCAAACGTCGCACTGACGTCGTCGCCTTCAGAAGTCGCAACAAAATCGTGCTTATGTTCCGTGTCGACAAGAATTTCAACGGCCGCCTTTTCGTGCTCAAAGTCAACGGTAACGTTGATTTCGGTGACTCGCTCGAAAAAAGTGAGCAGCTTCTCAGCTTTCGACGTGATGTGCTCATGTGCTTCGGGGCGAACTGTGCCGTGACGACTTGAGACTTTAATTTGCACGGAATTAATCTCTCCGGATCAGGATGGTGAATCTGGCCTGGTAAATATGTCTCTGCAAACCAGTCGGGATGATATGCCGGCTTCTTCCGGGACGCTACCAGGGAAGCATTTGAGTTCCCAGGATCAGCAAATTGCACCAGGTGCCGGCCTCACCTGACGCGAAACTTCGGCAGTCCTGCGGCGGATGGTGTGACAGCCCGATTCGTCGCAGACTAAATCAAGGTCATGCAAACCCAAATCGGCATCAGGTGAGACCTGAATGACGCTCGCTCCTGGCGGTGAGGTGCAAAGCGACGTCGCCAAATCAGAACCCGTCGTCGAGCCCTTGAGCGTCCTCAAGAACTGCCGAAGAATCAGAATCGGTTCGCGGCAGAAGAAACCTCGTCGGAGAACTTAACTTCGACCATAAAGTCTGCCCGGACGAGTCCTCACTGAACTTTTGATTGCGAGCCTGAATGTCACGGTTCAGCAGAATGACCGGACCACTGTCAGTGGTGTCTGTATCAGCTTTTACCGTCCGAATTGTGTCAGGCGGCTCAAGAACAGCAGCCGATTGCTGAGAACCAACGCTCTGACATCCGACTGAAAAGACAGCGACGCAGACCACCAGTGGTGACAAAAAGCCCGAAAACGATGGAATCATCAGAAATCCTGACGAGTAGGTTTGATTGAGATGCAGGCAGGTCGAGAAAATTCAGTCTTCGGATATTTCTGGTTCAAATTGTTCAGGGAGAACATTGACCTCGGGAAGCGGAATCACATGATCACGATTCAGCTTCAGTGAAAACTGTCCCATTTGACATCCAGCAATGGCCGTCAGAACGACCCCAAGGCAAATGATGCGTCCTCGCATTTCTGGACTCCCACACTTTTAATGATCACTGCTGAGGTCTCATTGCTCCGGTAGCCTGGACCTTCATCACGTTTCATAGTGGGAATCGAGAAATCCTCAAACAGCAATCAGTAAATGCCCAGACACTGAAATCAGCACGCTTTAAGAACAACGCGACAGACTTCGGGAGTCGCTCCAATTCGCAGGGGATGTTTGCCTGACAGGCCGCGTCCGACAGACATCACAACTGACCCGGAACTAAAAACTCCAGAAGAATATCGACACCCGTAAACACTTGGTGAATAAACAGGCCCGATTCCCGGAAGGAGAACCTGCCCCCCGTGATTGTGGCCTGCGAGCATCAGATCGACATGCTGACGCCGAGCCCATGAGAGATTGTCAGGACAATGGCTCAACAGAAGCCGGAATATGCCATCCGGGAGGGATTCAAATGCCGGGTGGCGACCCATCCAGGGACGCTCGGAACCCCCAATCGCAAGTCGCTTCCCAGCAATGTCGAGCGTCTGAATCGTTCCGGCCACGTTCCGCCACCCGAGATCACAAACCGCCTGGCGAATCCGGTCCGAATCGAGCCCCCAGTCGTGATTTCCAAGGATGAAATAGTTACCGAGCGGCGCATCAATTTTCCCAAGCGTTTTCGGCAACCAGCCGAACAACTCTTCAGAATCCATAATGTCGCCAGTAATCACAGCGATGTCGTAGTCCCATTGAGTCACTCGCTCGAAAACTGCTTCGAAGAACGGAAGGTCAATCGCCCCGGTAAAATGCAGATCAGTCAGGTGCAGAATCGAAAGCCCGTCCCATTCCCGAGGCAATCGTTCGAGCTGAAACGTCCGTTCGGTGAAGTCGACCTTGAAGCAGTCATTGACCGGAAAGTCCAGTAGCGACACGTATGGTCCAACGCCGATCGGTCGACTTCCCAGCTCAACTTCAAAATCGACGTTCGTTGATGAGAATTCGACCTGCTGACGCGGAGCGTGGTACGTCCAGTATCGAATCACTGACCAGCTGAAGCCCAGAAAGCCCGCCATGCAGACGAGCATCCAGCCTTGAACCATCAGCGGCAGTTGCAACCAGACGTCACTCGGCGAGACATCGATCAGTAGCACACCGGGCTGCGTGAAACCAATCACAACGATCAGCCACGACGGCCACAGCGGGATGAGCAGATCGTGGAAGTGTCGCACGTGCCGCAGCCGAGGCTCACGAATCTTCAACGCGTGAATTCGATTGACGATTGTCACCAGAAATTCAGCGTTTCCGATCGACAGAATTGCGAACCAGATCAGGTGCAGCCAGATCATGAAACGTCAGCTCAGGGAGGGCGCAGGGCGAATAATGCTTTTTCGAGCGGAAGCTCGCATCGGGTCAAGGGCTCCACCCTTGTCAGAAGCGTTTGCGGACGCTCTCGATTTTGCCTTCCTGCAGGATCGGCAGGTAGCGGTTTGGAATCGCGAGAATAAAGCACGCAACGGACGTTCCGAACAACTTTGACGGCTTGCCTCCGGTAACGTAACGCGGGTCTCGCCACGAGCCATCATCGCCCGGATCGCCGGGCTTTCTGACCTGAGCAGTAATCAGCTGATCTCGAAGCACCGGGTAACTTTCTTTCCACGATCCGCCGCCGACCTGGTACAAAGCCTGCCCAACGTAGTACAGAGTGTACGCGTCAAACGGAACCCGCCCATCGCCCTGTCGCGGATCCTTCAAATCTTTGACCGCAGCCGCGAGTACGTCGAGATTTTTCGGAATCCGCCAGTCGTCGTACTGACCGAATTCCTGCAGACAGACAACGCCAGCGGCGGCCATTGCGGTTGTGCCGTTGTGCCCGTCGTAGGTGAACTGGCCAGGACCTTCCTTGATGCGAGGGTCGTCCAGGCTGCGGGCGCCGTTCGTCGCTTTGTACTTCTGACGGACGCTTTGAATCGAAAGCTGAATCACGTCGTTGCGAACTTCCAGGCCACTGTCGACCGCGCTTCGCAGCGCCTTCGCCTGCATCACGACCAGACTCAGATCGTGCCCGTAATTCTGCCGCCGAGCACGATAATCCCACCCGCCGTCTCGGGACTGAGTATTCGCGATCAGCCGCAGAGCCTGCTCCAGCACGCCTGAGATTCGCTTGTCGTTTGTCATTCCGTGAGCCTGACCAAGCACAAATGTTGCGAGACCGTGGTTGTACATGTCTCGCTGCGGGTCAGCGATGTTCAGCAGTCCAGACGGCTGGGCGTTCCGGATGACGTAATCCAGCGCCCGCTCGACCACGTCACCATACTTGCCCCGTCCGGGCAAATGGCCGTCGGCCAGAAACGCCAGCGCCCCCATCCCGACCAGCCCCAGGTCATTCGATTCCCAGTTCCCCTGCGGTCCCTGGTTTCGAGCGAGCCATTCCAGCCCACTTGCCAGCGAAGCCTCGCCACCAGCCGTCACTTCCCAGTCATCCTGGGCCTGAACGGAAAAACCGACGACGTTTACGATCGTCAAAAGGCAGATCAACGCTGCGGGAAACCTGTTTGTCATTACACTCTCGATGATTGCTCGACAGTGGTGCCGAGGATGCTGATTTCTGAAACACTCGTCGGGTGCTGTTTCGGTGAAGGCGACATAGTGGAAAGAGAATCGCCGACTGCCGCAAGGCAGAGCCTTTCATAAGATTTCCCGCGACGGCGGTTTCTGATGACAACGTTTCCCGGACTTTCACAAAGGCGCGTTCCATGAGTGCCCAACGTCCCACGGCGAAAGGTCGAGGCGCCTATGTCACCCCTCCCAATCGTTTCGGCCAGACTCATGCCGAGGACGATCTGGAGCACGTCGAACACGACGAGGAATTTCTTGAGAAACTGCGAACCCTGAAAACGCAGTACCTGCCGGACACGTCCCGGACTATCGTCTCAAAAAACGACAGCCCCGACCTGAACTTCAACTACAGCCTCAACCCTTACCGAGGCTGCCTGCACGGGTGCTCGTACTGCTACGCCAGACCGACTCACGAATATCTCGGACTCAACGCAGGCCTGGATTTTGAGTCGAAGATTTTTGTGAAGGAACGGGCTCCGGAACTCTTCCGAGACTTCCTGGCACGCGATAACTGGAACCCTGAATTGATCGCTTTCTCGGGTATCACCGACTGTTACCAGCCCATTGAACGGGATTACCGCCTGACGAGGCAGTGCCTGGAAGTCGCCGCCGCAGCCAGACAGCCGATCGGGATTGTCACAAAGAATGCTCTGGTTACGCGTGACCTGGACGTGCTGAGTGAAATGGCCAGGCATCGTGTCATTACCGTTGCGATCAGCGTGACGACTCTTGACGCTGAACTGGCTCGTGTGATGGAACCTCAAACCAGCACTCCCGACGCGAGGCTGCGAGCGATCTCGAAACTGGCTGCCGCCAACGTGCCTGTCTCGGTGATGATCGGCCCGGTAATCCCCGGCCTGAACGACAGCGAGATCCCGGCAATCCTTAAAGCCGCGTTCGAATCTGGTGCGAAGAAGGCATCGTGGACTTTGTTGCGCCTGCCGCTGGCCGTTCATCCGATCTTCGAAGACTGGCTGGCTCGGGTGCGACCGCTCGATCGAGAACGCGTCGAGTCTCGAATTCAGTCGTGCCGCGACGGAGCGATGAGCGACGCCAACTTTGGAAGCCGCATGCGAGGCTCCGGCCCCATCGCCGAACAGATTTCACAGACGTTCCGAGTCTTCTCCGCAAAGTACGGTCTCGACCGAGGCATTGATCGACTGGACTGTTCCGGCTTCCGCCCTCCGAAACCATCATCCGGCCAACTCCGACTTTTCTGAGCCCGGACAGTGATTCGGGCTGCGGGGACGGCTCGTCTTGCCGGTCTGCGGGAATTTCTGATACAAGCCTGCCTCTGATAATTTCACTCTGGTTTCGGCGAAAGGGATGTCGCGTGAGCCAGCACTCGGTCGACACATCTGCAGAAAAAAACTCCAACAGACGCGGCAGGTTCCGTCAGGTTCTGCCGTTGCTTGTTGCCATGCTGCCTGTGTTTTGTGGGCTCGGTTTTCAGGCCGTCGGACCTCGACCGCAGCCAATGGAAGCTGGCGAAGAACGACCGCCACTGGCCTTTCATCAGTACATGGTGAACCTTGGCGATGTGCCCGTTCAGCGATCGCACGGGGCAAACTTCTCGTTCACCAATCGTGGTCAGCAGACCATCCAGCTGCGACGACTCGAAACGAGCTGCGGCTGCCTGACTCAGCAATTCGAGAAGGACATCATTGCTCCCGGCGAAAACGGTCGCTTTAAACTGTGGATTCAAACGGCCAGCCAGTCGCCCGGCAGCAAGCAGTACACCTGCCAGGCATTTTACGGCCCCGTTGACCAGCCGGATGTCGAGTACAAAGCTGACCTCGTCTTCCGCATCACGCTGCCGGAACAGTCGGTCGTTGTGACTCCAAAGGCAATGATTTTTCACCAGCCAAACAGCCAGGTCACCGAGCGACCAGTCGACATCACCGACCTTCGGTTCAATCGACTGAAAGTTCTGGAAGCCACCAGTCAGTCAAAGCTGCTGAACATCAGCGTGCTGCCCTCTTCCGAACTGACCAGCCGGGAACGTGAAGAAGGCGTCGTTGGTCGGCTCAACGTCGCCGTCGGAGCCGTGCCGCCAGGCACCCACCAGGCAGTCATCCTGATCAAAACAGACGACTCAGAATTCGATCAACTGATCGTCCCGGTCATGATCTATGGCCCGCAGGCGATCACCGACGCCAGCGTCGACCACACAGACGACAGCATCACCGAAGCGGGAAACGTTCCGAAGTTTGAAGACTGAACTTCGGCGGGCCGCGACTTTCTAACTCAGAATAAATCGTCAATCTCAATCAGCACGGACGCTCGATGATTACTTTTCCAATTAAGCCCGCCCTGCTCTGCTCGACTTTCGCGACCGCATTCTGCCTCGCTGCCGGCAACAGTCCGCTACTCGCCGGGCAAGCCGCTACCACGACTGCTGAAAAGCCGGCCGATTCAAAAGATGGCAGCAGCAACGTCGCCACCGGTCAGGCGACGGACTCAGAAACTGAGCCAACGCCACAAAGCGTCCTGCTGAGGTACCAGTTCAAAAAAGGCCAGTACGTTCACTACGAGGAAGATTCGCGTTCAGAGATGACGCTGATGGCTCGCGAGCAAACTCAGTCGACAAAGGAAAACCGGCGGACGAACAAGCACTTCCGAGTCATCGCGGTCGACGAAAACGGATCAGCGGTTGTCGAACCGGTCATCGACCGCGTTCAGATGGAAGTTCGAAACGACAACGATCCCGCCGTGACCTACGACTCAGCCAACAAAGAGCCAGCTTCCAAAGACTTCGCGAAAGTTGAAGAGACCATTGGAAAACCGTCGCTGCGCATCCGCTATTCCGCGAACGGAACTGTCGAGCAGATTTTGCCGCTCGTTCCCCAGAATAAAGAACAACAAACGACAGACGATCAGGAGAAGCAGAACTTTCTGATCGCGTTTCCTGAAGAACCGATCGCTATTGGTGAAGCATGGGCCGACAACTACCTGATTGACGTTTCAGTCGACGGTGACCTGACCAGACCGCTCAAGAAGCGAGTCACCGTTCGTCGGACATACACCCTGAAGAAACTCGACAACGACATTGCGAGTATTCACTTTCGCATCTTCCCGCTGAGCGTCGAGCGTGACCCGCAAATCCAGGCACAGCTCATCCACCATTCACGTTTCGGCACGGTCGAATTTGACACGAAACGCGGCATCATCCTTGAATGGCAAAGCAGCGGATCTGGCCATGTCTTCAACGCGTTTGGACCGTCGTCGTCCATGAAAGCACTTTCAAGCACGAACGAACGGTATGTTCCGTCGCCGGCGGCAGCCAAACGGCTTCCGCCAGCCCCGAAGAAGCCAGCAGGCCCGGCTGGACCGCAGTTGCCCGGCGTCGCAGCCCGGCAATGATGTCATGTCCTCGCTCGCTCGTGTTGACCATTTTCCGAAGACTCTGAGGCGGTGTCCGTGAAACCAGTCCTGATTCTGGGGGCAGGAATAAACGGAGCCGCCGTCGCTCGCGAACTGGCCATCAACGGAATCCCCGTTTGCATTGTCGATACGGGCGACGTCGCTGGCGGAGCAACTTCTCGATCGTCACGACTGATTCACGGCGGCCTCCGTTATCTGGAGTACCGGGATATCGCGCTCGTTCGTGAGTCTCTGCTTGAGCGTGAGCGACTCCTGAAACTCGCTCCTCACTTTGTAAAACCCTTGCGTCTGGTCATTCCTGTCGAGCGGCGTTTCGGAGGACTATGGTCCGGTTTCGTGAGATTTTCCGAGCTCGCACAAACCACGCTGGGACAAACGCTGCTGAAGTTCGGACGCGGTCCGCGAGGATTGCTCGCTATCAAAGCCGGCCTGTCAATCTACGACTGCCTTGCCCGCTCCGATTCCTTGCCGATACACAGAATCGGGTCCGTCACTGATGAAGCTGGCACCGGCCACAACAGCCCTCAAGTGACTTCGCATTTCCGCTGGCTGTGTTCTTACTCGGACGCCCAGATCGAATTCCCGGAACGTTTCGTTCTGGCGATGCTGGAAGACGCTCGCCGAGCCGCTGACGCAAACGGCAAGATGCTCGAAATTCTGCCTTACCATAGAGCGGTTGCCTCGAAATCGCCAACGAACATTTCGATTGTCCCCGTCAATGACGACCGGTCGACCGCCATCACTGGCCCGCCGAAAACAATCACACCGTCAATCATCATCAATGCGACGGGAGCATGGGGCGACCGCACGCTCGAAGCACTGGGTGTACGCGAACGGCAACTGCTCGCTGGCACAAAAGGCAGCCATCTATTCACAACTCATCAGCCGCTGATTGACGCACTGAACGGAATCGGAATCTACGCCGAAGCCAGCGACGGTCGGCTGATCTTCATCCTGCCCTGCGCCGGTGGCGTCCTGATCGGCACGACGGATGAACGGTTCGAAGACGATCCAGGCAACGCGGTCGCAACGCCAAACGAAGTCGACTATCTGCTGCGAATGGTGCTGGACATTTTTCCCGACATCGGCCTGACAGTCGACGACGTCCACATGCACCACGCAGGAGTGCGTCCGCTGCCAAAATTCGACGGACCTGCAACCGCGATCCCACGAGGACACTCGCTCGAAGAATCACGGCTCGGCAGCACCCCGATACTGACGTTAGTCGGTGGCAAACTCACCACATGCCGGTCTCTCGCTGAAGAGGTCGCTCGCCGAGTGTGCCAACTCAGTAAGCACACACAACTCACCGAATCAACCAGCCGCCCACTCCCTGGAGCAAACAAGGCGGGCAGTCATTTCCTGTCGGAACAACAGCTTGCCGAAGCGGCCCGGAATTACAGACTAACGATAGACCAGGTCGCCGCCGTGTGGCCGCTGCTCGGCGACCGCTTTCATGAAATTTTCACCGAAGACGACAACGCCTCAATCGAAGGAACGAATATCCCGAGGTCGTTTGCACGATGGTCGATCAAGCATGAGTGGTGCACAAAACTCGAAGACCTCGTCGAACGGCGGATGATGCTGATCTTTCACCCGACGATTCACGGCAGCACACTCAGACATCTGGCAGGCGAACTTGTCCGAGCCGGCAAACTCAATGAGTCGCAAATCGACACCGAAGTTGACAAGGTTCGCAGCCGGTTGCTGAAATTTTACGGCAGAACAGCCACGACTGATCTGTGAACTTTCAATTGCCCAATCAGCAACCAAAGCTGGATGACAATTGCCTGCACAAATCGATTTGATAATCAGATTGCTTCGAAAGCTTTCAACATGGCCATCGTCGATATTAACTGGAATCCTTCCCGTAAAGAGCTGAAGGTTTTCTCGCTGCTGTTGCCGGTGTTTTTTTCCATTGTTGCCTGGCTGGCTCACGACAAGGGAGCCACGGCCGAAACAGCCTGGATGATCGCGGGCGGTGGCACAGTCGTAGGGGGCGTCGGAGTTTTCGCACCGTCGTTCATCCGCATCGTGTATGTCGTGTGGATGGCCGCCGTCTTTCCGATTGGCTTTGTAGTTTCTAACGTTGTCCTGGCCGTCGTTTTCTACGGAGTCGTCTGGCCAATCGGCATCCTGATGAAACTGACTGGACGAGACGCTCTGCAGCTTCGGTTCGACCGTGAAGCGAAAACGTACTGGAACGTTCGGCAGCCAGTCAGGGATCCTCGGCGATATTTCCGACAGTATTAAGCCCTCAGCGTTCGCGCCTCCAGACGATCGTTCCTCAACGTCGACGACGACGCCAGTGGTGAATCCTGTGTGAGTCGATCTGCCCGTATGGCCGGTCAGGAATCGAGCGACTACATTTCGAACTTATAATGATCAACCTGCTGATCGTAAGCCGGGACAGCATCCGGCCTGGTCGAGAACACCAACGTCGGAGCCAATTTTGAACGGCGAACCTGTCAGTCAGTCAGTGTCCGATCAATCATCCACCGAAGCGCGGAAGAGCCAGCAGAAACTGCAGGATCTTGCGGCGTGCCTGTCCGCAGTCATTCGCGGCAAGCAGGAAGCGGTCGAAGTTCTGATCACGGCAATCCTTGCTGGCGGCTCAGTCCTGATGGACGACGTGCCCGGCGTCGGTAAAACGACTCTGGCCAAAGCTTTGGCCAGGTCGCTGGATGTTGCCTTCAACAGGGTGCAGTTCACGCCGGACCTCTTGCCATCGGACATCCTGGGCGCGTCAATCTACAACCCGGTTGATGGCTCGTTTTCGTTTCGCAAAGGCCCGATCTTCTGCAACGTGTTGCTGGCTGACGAAATCAACCGAGCTTCTCCGAGAACTCAATCGGCTCTGCTCGAAGCAATGAGTGAATCGCAGGCAACGATCGAAGGCGTCTGCCACCAGTTGCCGAATCCGTTCATCGTCGTGGCAACTCAAAACCCCATCGACTTTCACGGCACGTACCCGTTGCCGGAAGCTCAGCTGGACCGATTCCTTGTCTACATGAATCTCGGATACCCGAACGCCGAAACCGAACTCGACATTCTGTTCGACCAGGCGATTGCTCACCCGATTGATTCCGTAAAGCCGGTACTGACTCGCGAACAGGTGGTGAGCATGCAGAAGGCAGTGCGACAGGTTCACGTTGACCGCAGCGTCGGCCAGTACATTGTCGAACTCGTCACTCAGTCGCGAGCCGACGAACGACTCAAACTTGGAGTCAGCCCGCGAGGATCACTGATGCTGTTTCGTGCGGCTCAGGCAGCGGCCTTTCTTACCGGACGAAATCATGCGACGCCGGACGACGTTCAAAAAATGGCCCGCTACGTGTTGCCGCATCGAGTCGTGCTGACATCCAAAAGTCGATACAGCAGCGTCAATCGGGCCGAGGTCATTGACGACCTGCTCAAGTCCGTACGGGTTCCAGTCTGACTACCCTTCACAGCAGCCACAGGGTTCTGCTCCAACTTTATTCAAAATTCGGTTGTCGGGGGATCTCCCCAATACACACCTTGCGACTCTGCAGGTAAACCAGAGATGCAACGCGGCACGAAGGGCATGAATCATCAACAGGGATCGGGCCACACCATGACCGACAACCCGCAGCCATCTGGAAAAACCAAACGGCAGCGACGTCGAAAAGTCGACAGGCCAAAGTACGTGCCGTTCACCGTTCGGTATGCGAAATATCTTTGGCGTTACAAGCTGACTCCAGCCGGTCGGTTCCTGTTCTGGAGCGTGCTGTTTACGTCAGCGGGTCTGGCCACGGTCGCCATCCCGGTCTATCAGATCTTCTGCACTCTGTTTTCCGCTTATCTGGTCGTCTGGCTGACCAATCTGCTCTTCCGACCAAGATTACAGGTCAAAGGCGATTTGCCGGGCCGAGTCACCGCCGGAGATCTGATCACGGCAGAAATCGAACTGACCAATCAGTCATGGCGGCCCGCCTACGATCTGATGCTCTGGTTCATTGGTCTGCAGAAATCGATTCAGTTTGAGTCAGCGTTTACGGCGATCCCGCGACTTGCTCCTGGTCAATCAGCAACCTTGCCGCTTGAACTTCGGCCCATGCGGCGAGGCGTCTACAAACTTCCTTACCTGAGACCTCACAGCACGTTCCCTTTCAACCTGATGCGAAGTGGATCGACGCAGTTTCCACTCAAACCTTTAATCGTGTTGCCACAGTTTCACACCCTGCAGTCAATCGATGTGCCAGTCGGATTGCGTTATCAACCCGGCGGCGTTGCACTCAGCTCGAACGTTGGCGAGTCTCCCGAATACATCGGCAATCGGGACTATGTGCCAGGCGAACCCGTTCGACATCTCGATTTCCGCAGCTGGGCCAGACTTGCTCGACCAGTGGTGCGCGAATTCCAGGAAGAATACTACTGCCGCATTGCGTTGATTCTGGACACCTGGATTCCGAAACGGCGAATGCCCCGTGAAGCCTTCCCCGAACTCGAATCGGCGATCAGTCTGTCGGCATCGATCGCCGATTCTCTATCAGCGACCGAACATCTGATCGACATCTTCGCGGCCGGGCCAGAACTTTACATCTTCCGCGCTGGTCGACAGCTCGCCCACTTTGACAACGTCCTTGAGATTCTGGCTTCTGTCGCGCCGTGCGAGAAAGATCCCTTCGGAAAGGTCACCCCTGCCGTGGCCGACGAGCTGACGTCAATCACAACGGCCATCTGTGTGTTTCTCGACTGGGACAATTCTCGCGAAGAACTGGCCCGGACCATCATCGAAGCCGGCTGTCAGTTGAAGCTAATCATCGTTCGCGAAAATGCTGTTTCGAAGCCGCTGCCCGACGATCTCGGAGAGGTCATTATCCTGACGCCGAGTCAGATTCAAAACGGGGGCGTCGAATCTCTGTGAGTGATCAACCGAAACAAAATCGGACACGGCAACGAAGCAGCCTGCTGACATCGGGCCAGGCTCTGATTGATGCCGCCACCAAAATTCCCGTGCAACGGTGGCTGGCCTTTGCGCTCATTTCGCTGGAAGCCTTCGCGGTCGCCCGCCTTTCGAACGCTGCCATCTTCCCCACAATGGCCGTCTGCGTCGCGTTGTACGGAACAGTTTCGCGACGTCGCTTCAATATGAATCGACAACGAACGTACGACATCATCGCACTCTTCGCCGTCATTTTTGTGATCAAGTACATGGTCACTCCGAGCAATCCGCGCTACGACGACTTGATCCCGAGCCAGTCGATGGGGTTTACGCTGGCTCAGTACGTCCTTGCCATGCAGTGCATTCAGTTCTTCCTGAAACGCCGCGACGATCGGTTGCCTTTCAGCTTTCCAGGCATTGGAGTCATCGCCCTTGTCTGTGCGACGATGGTGTCCCGAGAAGGCGGCGAACGCAGCGTCATACTGACTCTGTGCGTTGCGTTTTCCGTTCTTTCAGTTCTCTTCTGCGATGCTTCGAGAAGGTTCATCAAAGTCCTGCCTGCTCGCCATCGAGGACGCCCCCTCGCGACGGTGCTGGTTCTGGTCGCCGTGGGAAGCCTCGGCTGGTTTCTGGCCGATTCGATGCACAGGTACGAACGCCATGTCGAGCACTTCGTAAGCAGATTTCTTCAGCAGCAGACCGAGCCTGCCAGTGTTGGGTTTTCTGAGTCGTCATCACTCGGTTCGGTATCGCTGCAGAAGGACAGCAACTCGCAGGAAACAGCTTTGCGAGTTGTCTCGGCCGTCGAGCCGGGCTACTTCCGCGCCAGAGCCTACGACATCTATGAAAACCGCAAGTGGCTCTTCAATATCGAAGGTCGCGCTACCTCGCCTCAAGCATCGATTCCCAACACCGTCAGATCAGAGACTCATAACGGTCAGGCATTCAGAATTTCCGACACAACAAATCCTGGAACTCAGAAATTCGAGGTGTGGCCAGATGTGGATCTGGGAGACACTTTCGCTGGCCCGCTGCGAACTTCATGGCTGTATGCGGATGCGAGAATTGTGACCGTCGACACGCACAACATCATGCGGTCGAGCGAGGCCACGGTCGGCATTCCCTACACCGTTTTCGTCCGGAATGCTCATCAGCAAACCACGGACTCGACGGACGACGCCTCGGATCAATCAGCGCCGTTTGGAGCCGACTCAACCGCCATACTCCGGCAATTAGCGACTCCGCCGGCATGGACGCAGAAAAGCCAGCAACTGCTTGAACTGGCGAACTCTCTGTTCAGAAACTGTGAGACCATCGACGAAAAACTGGCGGCGACACGTCGCTACTTCAAGGACAACTATGCTTACAGCCTGAAGGCAGACCCGCCGGTTAGAACGGAACCACTCAAATGGTTCCTGCTGGAGAAACCGGCGGCGCATTGCGAATACTTTGCCTCGGGCACGGCGGTACTGCTTCGGATGGCCGGCGTTCCGTGTCGATACGTCGTTGGCTTCGTCGTCTCCGAGCAAAACAAGTACAGCGGCGAATGGATCGCCCGTAACGAAGATGCTCATGCCTGGGTCGAAGCCTACGACGATTCGGTCGGGTGGGTGATCGTCGACTCGACGCCGACCGCAGGCGTTCCTGACGACTCGTCCGTCTCAGCATCGACGCAGCTTTACGAATACCTGCGTGACGAATTTCACCGACTCCGAATTGGCTGGCAGCAACGCGGCTTCGCGTCAATTCGCGAGACGCTGCGTTCCCTGCTTCTGTCGCCAGTTGGCCTGGCAGCACTCGCAACAGTCGTTCTGATTTTTTCCGGAGTAATGCTGCGACGCTGGCGGCAAAGCAGGCACGTTGATCGAGCGGCCTACACCGCGTCGACCCCGATCGTCGAGCAACTTCAAACAGCCAGACAAAAAATTGACGTCGTCCTGAAACGCGTCTGGCGAGTAAGGCTGCCAGGAGAAACCATCGACGGGTACGCTCAGCAACTTGCAAACGGAGCGATCGATCAGCACGATCCGCTCGGTGAGGCGGCGGACTGGTACACCCGGTATGCAGAATTGAGATTCGCGCCGCAGCCCGACCGAAAACTGGTCAGTGAAATCGCCACTCGAGCTGAGCAGCTGGCGGCAGTCTTACGGAAACGCGTGAGGCATCCCGATGAAATTCACACCGATGCCTGACGCGGAACACGACATGAGCAACGGCGACACGGCAATCATCCGACCTCGATGGAAGAAGACGGAAGTGTTCGGCCTGCTCGTCATGGCGACCGGGCTCGTAGTCTTCGTGCTCCTGGTGAGCCAACTCGGTCAGCCATCTCTGCAGAAATTCGACGAAGCCATCGTCCGCAATCTTCGCAGCGCGGATAACTCCGCAACTCCCATCGGGCCGGGCTGGTTTAAAGAGCTGACTCGAGACTTCACCGCGATGGGCGGCTACGGAATTCTGTCGACAATCACAATCCTTGTGACAACCTTTCTGCATCTGGAACGTCGCCCGGCACGAGCCCACTTCGTCGTTTTCGCGGTTGTTGCCGGGTATACGCTCAGCATGATCCTGAAAGCCGCCATCGCCCGTCCAAGACCACACATCGTCCCCTGGCTTTCGCACGTGCATTCTTCGAGCTTTCCCAGCGGCCACTCGATGATGTCAGCGGTGGTGTACCTTTCGCTGGGACTGATGCTTGCCGACCTGACCTCACGACGCCGGGTCAAAACATTCGTCGTCGTCGCTCCGCTGACGATCTCAGCCGCCGTGGGATTCAGCCGGGTTTACATGGGAGTCCACTATCCCACCGACGTCGTCGCTGGCTGGTGGCTGGGCATCTGCTGGTCCCTGGCCTGCTGGCTCGCCGTCCGCCGCTGGCGAGCCTTCCGCGAAGTCCGACGAGCACTGACCATCGAAAACGAAGAGGCGACCTGACCAATCCCAGCTAACTGCTGCCAAGCCTTACCTGGTGATGGCGACCTTTCTTCATTCAGTATCTCAACCACGAAAGACACAAAAACCAGGAAGTCTCTATCAAGCCTGCCCTGCTGCACTCAGCAAAGGCGAACCATGAGAACTCTTTTCGTATTTTCGTACCTTTCGTGGTTGTCAAAAATCTCTTCCAGCGGGGTCAGAACTTCACCGGATAGAGCCTGACGTGCGTCTCACTCATGCTCAAACAGCACGCAGATCGGAGACGGGCAGGAGACGTTGCTGCGGTTGTAGGTCAGCTCGCCGGTTTCCTGATTGACTTCGAAGACGGCCAGCGTATGAGAGTCCTGGCCAGCAGCGACCAGCCAGCGGCCGTCCGGAGTCAGGTTAACGTTGCGTGGTGTCGCTCCGCGGACGTTTTCTCGCTCGACAAGAGTTAGTTTGCCAGTTGACTGGTCGACGCTGAAAACGGTTACGGTGTCGTGGCCTCGGTTGGCGGCGTAGACAAAACGGCCGCTTGGGTGAACTCGAATTTCCGAACAGCTCTTGAACTTCTCTTTTTCGAGCTCTTCCTTCGGAACAGTCAGCACGGTTTCCTGCGGCGTCATCGTGCCAGCTTTGGCGTCGTAATCGAAGCGCGTCACGCTGAGGTCCAGTTCGTTCAAAACGTAGATCCATTTTCCGTTCGTGTGAAACTTCATGTGGCGAGGGCCGCCGCCGGGAGGTACGACTCCAAAGCCGAGTTGCTCGACTTTCGACTTTGCAGTGTCGACCTTGTAGATCACCACCTTGTCCAGGCCGAGATCCGGCACAAACGCAAACTTCTCGTCCGGCGAAAATCCCGTCCAGTGAGCGTGCGGCGCTTCCTGTCGGTTGCCGACAACTTTCGAACCGCCCTCGTGCTTCATCAATTGAGTTCGCTCTTGGACCGATCCGTCTTCGTTGACCGAGAAGACCGCCGTCGAGCCAGCTCCATATTGAGCCGTCAAGATTGTCCGACCGCTCGAATCGATCGAAACGTGAGCCGCTCCGCCGTCTCCGATCTCAACAGCGTTCTGGAAACTCAGGGACGTCCTCCCTTTCTTCTTTTCGATCTGATACGCCGCGACGACTGGCTGACCGTGCAAATCTCCCACCGCGTAAATGTGCTGCCCGTTGGGGTGCATCGCGAGGAAACCTGGCCCGCTGATTTCGGCGGCGAGTTCGGTATCCGAGAGCTGGCCCGTCTTCAGATTCAACGTCGCGTGATAGATGCCTTTACTCTGCTTCGACCGACTGGTCCCGATCCAGACATCAATCGATGCAGGACTATCAGCGGCCGACAACGACGAAGCACTCAGGCCAACCACCACGGCAGGCAATACACAAAACAACGCCACAGCAGCACGGTCAATCAAAGTCAGCACGGCAGTTCTCCTTCACGGGTGAATTTGTCAGAGTGGCTCGAATCATGACGACGAGACACCGCAACCTTCAACACTGCGAAGAGAATCTGGCGGCTACCTGAGACCGAAACAGGTTCCGGTTGAGCCGACGAGTATTCACAAACTGATAAGAATTACCGACCGCAGGCGCCGCACTTTCCAGCAACCGAGCCGCAGGTTTCGCTGCCACTGCATTCGGCGCAGGGACGTTTTTTCTGCATCGTGAAGGTGCCGTGGTCATTGTTTTCCGCGCAGTAGGCGGCGACGAAATCGGTGGCCGTGGCACTGCCGTTGTAGGTGTAAAGACCTCCGGCCAGCCAGCCAAGATCGGCCTCTCCTTCCAGAGCGTAAGCCTGCCCGTCATCGGTCACCAACAGCGGCAGTTCGAACTCGAACGGAATCACCGCCGCGTACGTCGCATGAAAGTGCGCGTCGTAGTAGCCCTCGCCCTGCTTGCTGATGATCGCCCGAAGTCCGCCATGATGGCCGTTGTAATCGCTTTGCCAGGTGCCTTCCCAGCAGCCTGCGAGTTCCTGTTCGGGGTAAGAATATCGAGTCGCTTCCTGCCATTGCCGCTCGAAGCAGCATCCGGTCAACATTCCGCACAGGACAACCAGAACAGTGGCAACAGACAGGCGAACCATTAGCTCGACCACCGCGTTGCCTGTTCGAAATCGATTCGATGATTCTGTACTTGCCATGCTTCCTGACTGCTCACGCTATTTCTATTCGTTTACGAACGTAACCAGAGCCCCCAGAATGCCTGAATGCGCCTCTGCCAGCGCCAGATCCCTACTGGAATGCCAACTGCCCGGAACACTGGCGAAGCCAGTGGCACACTTCCGTAAAACCACCAGCTTCCGCAGCAGCCCCTCTCTCATCGATCGGAAAAAGCAGATCGATCGCTCCAGGTCTGGAAAGACAATCGCCAAAGGCAACCCATCCTTCCTACTCAACCACATCTACGAAGTCGGTGCCGTCGATTGCTGCCAACGGCGATTGCTGCATTTGACCGTGCCTGTCACAAAGAGTAACTATTGCGACGTTCTGAAGGCCGATTCGATTAGAACGGACTGACTTCAGTGACCGGGCACCTGTTTGACGTTTACTTCCCCTTCGATGTGCCCTGCCGTTCTGGCGGGATTCTGGAAGCCATGCCGCTTAAAGTCGCTGACCCATCGAGCGAGCCGACTCTTAATCTGACACCGATGATCGACATCGTTTTTCTGTTGATCATCTTTTTCATGGTCGGAACTCAGTTCACCGAACAGGAGCGCCAGTTCGACGTGCAGGTTCCGTCGGTCAGTGATGCGCCTCCGTTGACGAGTCGCCCTGACGAAATTGTCGTCAACGTCGATGCTGCTGGTCAGGTTTCGATCAGCGACGAGCAGTTAAGCATCGCCGCGCTTGAGCAACGGCTCAGCCAGGCTCGTGAGAACTACCCTGACCAGTCAGTCGTTGTCCGCGGCTCCGGCCCCGATCCTTATCAGAACGTGATGGATGTACTGGCCGCGTGCCACCGCGCGAAGATCAGCCACATTTCGCTCGCGAATCAGTTGCGAGAATCACCATGACCCTGGCAGCCATCGAATTTGTCGAGTGGCTGGCTTCGACCTTCGGCTCGACCACCGAAGAGGTCGAAGTCGCGCTGTGGGTCTCGCTGCTCGCGGGAATGCTGTTCGCGACGATTCACTTCATCACGATGATGGTCACCAAATGGGGCGACAGCGACCCGACCGGCAAAGCCTTCATGTGCTCGGTGCTGCTGCATCTTTCGCTGGCTTTTGGAGCCGTCGCCGTTTCACCGCCCGAACAACTGGTGATGGCGAGCGTCGAAGAACCTTTTCAGATCCGAAAAATCCTGCTCGAAGGTGAAGAGCCGATTGAAGCGGACACGTCAGGAAACACTCCGGTGTGGGAACAACTGCTGACCCAACCGAGACAGCAACTTGCACGCACCGATCATGCACCGATCGAATTCGAACCACTGGAAAGTCCCGAACGACGTCCGGAACCAATCACCCAGCCCGATATCACCATCGCCGACGCCCGGTCGATACCTGAGCTGGAAGTGTCGCGTCCCGAACCTCGCGACTTCGGCAGCGAAGGCCCGACAATTCAGTCGGCAGCGCCGCGAACGGTCACCGACTCAACCGCCGAGGCGCGACCGGACATCAACCTCCCGTCTCTGTCGTCAATCAGGCGAACCGTCCGGGAAAGCGGGCTTAAGGATGTCAGCGTCGAGCGAGCACCGACCCGAGGCGCCGTTGACAAAATCGCTCCCGACTTCGACGCCACTCGCCAGCTCGCAAAGATCGCCACGATCGTTGATCCGACATCCTTCCTTGAACGAGCCGCGACGGACGAACCTATCAAACGTCGCACGGCTCCGGCTCCATCAACATTGCAGGAGAAAACGGCCGGAACCGTCGCTGAAAATACAACCAACGGTTCGGCCAGCGGTGGCAATGCCGCACCCAAATTCAGCCGGCTGAAGACCCGCACGCCGAAAATGGAAGAACTGGGAGGCATTGAAAGATTTCGACCGGATCTGACTCCGCAAACTGAAACGCCATTGCCGTCGCCGGTTGTTGCAGTTCGCAGTGGACTCCCTGGCCCGTTCCCGACCGACGCTCCGCAGCCAAATGTCATCCGCCCGAATTTCGAATCAGTCGATCCCAGCGTCACCACAAAGATTCCGCCGACCTATCGATTGCGCTCACTGGCTCGGCGTGAAGAAACAGCTCGCCGTTACGGCGGCACGGAAGCTTCGGAACGCGCAGTCGAAACAAGCCTGCAATGGCTCGCCCTGCATCAGAACCCTGCCGGCTACTGGGATGCTGACGGTTTTTCCGGAATGTGCCCGAACGGTGACCGCTGCACCGGAAGATCTGGCCGGATCAGAATTGACGAAGAGAAGGTCGACCGCTTGAACGCTGGTCTGGAATCGGACGCTGGAGTCACCGGGCTTGCCATTCTGGCTTTTCTCGGAGCTGGCTACACGCATGAAGAAGGTCAGTACGCCGACCAGGTTGACCGCGCGTTGCGATGGCTCGTCCGCGAACAGGATTCCAACGGGTTCTTCGGCGGCAAGGCAACTCGATACGCAAAAATGTACTGCCACGCGATCGCGACTTACTCAATGGCCGAAGCGCTCGGCATGCAGACTGATCGGTCAAACGACCGCCGGTTGCGAGAACCGCTGACCAGAGCAATTGCCTACATCGTCGATGCTCAGAACAAAGAGGACGGCGGCTGGCGATATCTCAAAGGCCAGCGCAGCGACATGAGCATGTTCGGCTGGCAGTTGATGGCTCTGAAGAGTGCCGAAATCGCTGGCGTCCAGGTTCCCGTCGAAACACGTCAACTGCTGATTCAGTTCCTGCGGGACCGCAGCCTTGGAGAACGAAAAGGTCTGGCGGCTTACCGCGTCCTCCCGCCGGAATTCCCGCCGCTGCCGCCGTCGCCGTCGATGACTGCGGAAGCGCTGTTCTGCAAGCAGATGCTCGGCCTGAACCGCTCCAATCCGCAAAGCCTGGAAGCGGTCCAGTATCTGATGAACCGACTTCCGGACCGGCAGTCGGAAGATCTTTACTACTGGTACTACGGCACGCTCGCGATGTACCAGTACGGCGGCGGCGAATGGCGAGCCTGGAACACAGCGCTGCGTGACCATCTGGTCGACGACCAGCGAACGACCGGCCATGCCGCCGGAAGCTGGGATCCCAAAGCTCCCTGGGGCCCCTATGGTGGCCGGGTCTTCTCGACAGCCCTCAGCACGCTTTGCCTGGAGGTCTACTACCGCTTCCTGCCGCTTTACCAGATCGGCGACGAAATCGAACGAGCCGGTCAGTGACCTGCACTCTTCCAGTCGCCAGCTCGCGCTCCACCGCAAACAGTTTTGGCCACAGAGAATACAGGAATGTTCGTGATCCGAATTCTCTGAGAACTCTGTGGCTTTCGCTATTGCCGAGTGACCGCTCCCTGGAATTGCTTCGGTAAATTCCCAGCCGATTAATGAGCTGCTAACCTGCGGGCTCACTTAGGGACCGGTAAATTCATACGAGCACTCAACAGGAACCACCGACGATGGCCAGCAGGAAAATTCTGATCGTGACCGGCGACTACGTTGAAGACTACGAAGTGATGGTGCCGTTTCAGGCGTTGCAGATGGTCGGCCACGAGGTTCACGCCGTCTGCCCGGACAAAAAGGCTGGAGACCAGGTCCGCACGGCGGTTCATGATTTCGAAGGCGACCAGACTTACACTGAAAAACCAGGGCACAATTTCACGCTGAACGCGACGTTCGACGAGATCAATGTCGCTGACTACGACGCTTTGCTGCTGCCGGGTGGCCGGGCTCCGGAATATCTGCGTCTGAACGACCGGGTGCTCGATGTTGTTCGCCATTTCGCGGAAACAGACAAACCAATTGCCGCAATCTGTCACGGAATTCAGTTGCTCACCGCCGCCGATCTGCTGCGAGGCAGGAGCTGCACGTCATACGCGGCCTGCAGTCCTGAGGTGAAACTGGCCGGAGGAACTTACATCGAAACAGCCGTCGACAGTGTCCACGTTGACGGAAACCTGGTCACCGCCCCCGCCTGGCCAGCACACCCGGCATGGCTCGCGGCGTTCCTCAAAGTCGTTGAAGCCTGAGCAGCTCACAATGAAGTTCCTTCTGCCCTGACCGCCGACGGTGCCGAATATTTCCTTGTCAAAAAGGTGAATTCTCCTGATCAGCCCGCACCTGTTTATTGGAGGAACTGTCGCAATCCTCTGCACGGTCGCGCTTCGTTATGACCGATGGTTTGTGCTTCGCACCGTCAAAGGACGTAGCCTGGTGGCAAAGTTCGGCGAGCGACAGGCAGTCTGGCTCTGGCGAGGCGTTCTGGTCACGGGGGGCATCTTCGGGCTCTGCCTGGCGACCGGATTCATCCGACCAATCGACTGGAATTCGTAGAATCCCTGCATCGAAGCAGCACAAAAACAGCGACGATCCCGTGAGAATATCCGCCAGAACTAAGCCGTTTTGTACCGCTCAGGCGCACGTTGACACACTTCAGCATCCACCTATAATCCCTCGCCTGCCCTGCATTTAGAGCAAATCCACCGTGACTCTAAGCGAACCTGACCTGTTGTGTCGGGTTCTGACTGGAGCGTCAACAACCGCGACCGGTCAGTTGGCAAGTGGTCACGTTTACCGTTCAAGACTGAGGAGCAACACAATGGCACTGGAATTTAAAGACGCCACGTTTGATGCAGATGTTCTGAAGAGCGAAGCCCCCGTTCTGGTTGACTTCTGGGCTCCGTGGTGCGGACCTTGCCGCATGCTGGCTCCAACGATTGATGCGATTGCCGAAGAGTACAAAGGCAAAGTGACGGTCGGAAAAGTCAACACGGACGAGAATCCGCAGATCGCCACCCAGCATCAGATTAACTCAATCCCGACGTTGATGATCTTCAAAGGCGGCCAGGTTGTTGAGCGTCTGGTTGGCGCCCTGCCCAAAGAAAAGATCACTGAAAAACTCGACGCTCACCTCTAAAAATCGACTCGTTTAGAAGCTACGGATCAGCGAAAATATTGACCGCCCCTGGCCTGAACCTGGCCTTGGGCGAGTCTTCCAGAAAACGATCTCGCCACAGGGAAAGGATTCCCGGAATGAGCGAGGAATTCCGCTCAACTCAACAATCACCCGGGCCACGCAAGGCCGAAGCGATCGCGAACATGGGTTTGCCGACAGGGAGTGGCAACTCCGAGCGAACTACGCGGGCCGCTGACGACTGGCCATCCGCTTCGTCATCGCCCCCCTCACCGGTCGGTGCCGAGCTGAATAATCTTGAAGAAGATCTGCTGATTCAAACGGCAGAGCTTGTTGAGCAGGTCCAGAAACAGCTGGCGGATCTCAGCCGGCGCGAGCAATCACTGAATACTCAGCTCGGGCAGCTCGAACAGGACCGGCGCGCATTCCGACTCGAAAAGCAGCAACACGACCAGCAGGTCTGTGACGACGAGGAACAACTGAGACTTGCGCGGCAGGAAGTCGATGGCTTTCGAGACAACGTCGAAGCTGAAAAAGCAGCCCTCAGCCGTGAACAGGCCGCGATGGTCGAGCGAACGTCGACCATCAACCGTGAACGCGCCGAGATCAACGAACAGCGCGAACGCCTTCGCCAGGAGGCAACGAAGGAACTTGAGCAACAACGTGCGGCGTTGCAGGAGTCGCTCGCAAAGTCTGAAGCCGAACGTCAGGAGTTTGCCCAGACTCAGCAGCGACTCGTCGAACAGGAAACAGAGCTGCGAGAAACACTCGAACGCGAGCGCAACCAGCTTGCACAACAGCAGGGCCGACTGATCGAACAGCTCGAAGCCGAACGCCAGGCAATGGCTGAACAACTGGAGTCCGAGCGGCAGCAGCTTGCTGAGCAGATCACCACAGAAGCCCTGACGGACGAAATCGTCGCCGAGCGAACGTTGCTCGCCCGTGAACGGGAATCGCTACAGGAGTCAATCGAAGACTGGCAGCAGCAGAAGCTGAACGCGGAAGCCGAACTGAAACGACGTCAGAACCGACTCGATGAAGAACATCTTCGATTCCAACAGGAAATCGATGACCTGCGACGTCGTACCTGGGAAGAGATCGAGCAGGAGCAGATCGAACAGCAGCGGCGAGTGCATAGCGAATTCGAAAAGCTCGAAGAACAGCGTCACACCACAGAAGCTGAACTGCGGAAACAGCGTGCGCTGCTCGAGAGCCGCATCAGATTTCAACAGGACCACCTTGAACGATCTCGAGAAGAGCTGGAACTGGCTCGCGACGAGTTTCGCAGCGAGTACCAGCGAGCCAGGCAACGGCTGGAAAACCTCGTTCAGATTCAGAGACAACGTGACAGACAAATTTCTCAACGACGTGTGATTCTTGAAGAGCTGGAACGTTCGCTTGAACGCCAGCAGACAACGCTGAGCAAAATCCAGAAGTCGGTGGACGAGCACGCCAGCCGTGAACGCGAACGGCTGACTGCGGAGCGACAGTCCTGGGAACTGAAAGTTCAGACACAAACAGCCGAGAATCGACGCCAGACGGACATGATGTCGCTGCACGCTGAAAATCTGGAAAAACGACGCGACCGTCTCGACCAACTCCGTGAGGATCTGGAAACACGACATCAGGAGCTGCTGCAAACTCAGATCGCTGTCGACGAAGCGTGGGCTCAACTGGCTCAGGTAACCGGCGACGAAGGAGCAAAAGAACGAGTCGAGCAGGCTCGCGAACAGCTTGCTAAATACGTCAGAAGCCTGCGGGAAGGACTCAATCAGCAGCGACGTGAACTCGACAAGGCACGGTCGCAGTTCGAATCTCAAAAGGAATCGTTCCGCGGCGACAAGCAACAACTGACCGACTGGGTGGCTGAACGGGAGTCGCAGTTACGGCGCCGGGAAGAACAATTACAGGCTCAGTTCACGCAGATCGAAGCTCAGGAAACGGCGTGGCAACAGTCGCGGGACAACTGGCAACGCGAACGTCTGGAGGCGGAGCGGATCATCCGTGACCTGCTGGCTCAACTCTCGCAATCCAGTAATCCAGATGCGAAAGAGCCAGATTTCAGTGGACTTCCTGACGCTCCCGGGTTGCTCGCGCTATCACGCTTCCTTGAGAATAACGCGGCGTAGCTCCGTCTGAAAGCAGCTACTCCCCAAACAGAGCGGCGCGACATCGCTGCCGGACCAATCCTGACGCACCATCGGACGATCCGAGGCGGCGGCATGTTCAGTCGCCCTCTTGAACGTTTCGAAATTCGCTCACAGACTTTTGAACACGGAATTGCGGCATGCTCAAACCATCTGCCAGCCGGCGAAACAGTTTCACGCGAACAACAGCGTTGTTTCTTTTGACTTTTGCCCTGACCACTGCGTCCAACCCGTCGAACGGCGCCGACGACAAGTACCGCGAAGCTCGCGCCAGGATGGTCGCTCAGGACATCGCCGCAGAAGGCATCACTAACCGGCTGGTACTTCAAGCTCTCAACACCGTAGAGCGGCACGAGTTCGTTCCAACCAGACTCTACCGCGAAGCCTATATCGATAAGGCACTGCCAATCGGCTACCAGCAGACAATCTCGCCCCCCTTCGTCGTGGCCTACATGACACAGGCCCTTGATCCTCAACCCACCGACAAAGTTCTGGAGATTGGAACCGGTAGCGGCTACCAGGCAGCCGTTCTGGCAGAAATCGTGAAGGAAGTTTATTCGATCGAAATCGTCCCTCAGCTCAGCCGCGAGGCTGGCCGCCGACTCAGCAAGCTCGGCTATGACAATGTGCACACACTCGCCGGAGACGGCTACAAAGGCTGGCCGGAACACGCTCCTTTCGACCGGATCATCGTGACGTGCTCGCCGGAAAGCGTGCCATTGCCGTTGATTGAGCAGCTTCGCGAAGGCGGTCGAATGATCGTGCCACTTGGCCAGCGTTATCAGCAAGTCTTCTACCTGTTTGAAAAGAAGAACGGAAAGCTCGTCCAGGAGAAACTGATCCCGACCCTCTTCGTCCCCATGACCGGTCTGTCTGAAGAAGGCCGCCGGGTGCTGCCTGACCCGGCCAATCCGCAGATCGTCAACGGTGGCCTGGAAATCGACGAAAACGAAGACGGAAAAGTCGACAGCTGGTACTACCAGCGTCAGGCGGAACGAGTAAAAGGCGACGCCCCGGAAGGAGACTACTACGTCACTTTTAAAAATGACGAAACAGGTCGCCCCGCAAGAATGCTGCAGGGCATCGCCATCGACGGACGCAAGATCGCCTTCGTAAATCTGTCGTTAGATCTGAAACTCGAAAACATCCGGGCGGGCGATGAGGAGTGGGAAAAACCGGCATTCTACATCCACTTCTACGATAATATCCGACGCTCACTCGGAGACTTCCAGGCCGGCCCGTGGTTGAGATCTCAGGACTGGGAACGTACCGGCCGCCGCATTCCAGTTCCCGTAGGCGCGCGGGAGGCCATTCTTCGCATCGGGCTGAACGGAGCTGCCGGAACAATGAGCGTCGACGACCTGCGACTTTCGTTTATTCCGAGGTGAGATTATCCTCAGGCCACACTGCCGTTCCAATAGAGTGAAACCCTCTGACTCCGGCGCAGCGTCAGTCTCAAAGACGCCCCCTATGCCAAAAGTGACCATCGGCGACGAAGAACCTCTCAAATCAGCATTGCAAAGACTGCGAAAACTCGTAAGCGAAGCCTACCGACGGCAGCACTATAAAACTCGCATAGTGCTTCGTCAGAGGGCAAAGTTCGGGTTCCACGGAATGGATG
>TARA_R110002072_G_scaffold4663_7_pt1 | contig 83466 bp, 65 predicted proteins | sample TARA_R110002072 | Tara Oceans TARA_R110002072 (sample SAMEA4397118) | marine metagenome | biome: Polar Biome; feature: [SRF] surface water layer (ENVO:00010504); material: water (ENVO:00002006), including particulate matter (ENVO:01000060) such as... | depth 5 m
CCGCTCGTAGTGTCCCAGATCAAGATCTGTTTCAGCGCCGTCCTCGGTCACAAAAACTTCGCCGTGCTGAAACGGGCTCATGGTTCCCGGATCCACATTGATATATGGATCCAGTTTGAGCATGGTTACTTTGAGTCCGCGCGCTTCGAGAATTGCGCCGAGAGATGCTGAAGTGATGCCTTTGCCGAGCGAGGAAACCACCCCGCCGGTAATGAAAATATATCGCGTCATTAACGCCCCATCCTTAATCGCTGATGGGGTTACAGGTTACCAGAACCGCCCCCCATCGACAAACGAATTCTTGTTTTAAAAAAAGATCAGCTAATCGTCAAACGGTGGCGGCAACTGCCAGCCTGGCGCCCAGCCGGAACTGCCGGCCGGGACCTGAAAACCCTCACAAACCCCGACCTGTGCCACATAGGCCAGCCTGCCGTCCACCCACAACAACGGGGTTCTGTCCCGTAACCAGGGCAAAACGCCCGCATCATGCAATACTTTTTTCAGGGAGCGCTGCGGTCGTCCCGCCAGCGTACATTGCTCTCCGCCTGTGCGATAGGTAATCCGGCAGTCGCCTGACGGCATTTGCATGCCCCCTGTTTTCGCGCCACCTGTTTGCGTGCCAGCAGCGTCGACACGATACCAGCGCAAGGTGCCGTTCGCCGGCAATACCTGCACAGGCAGCCGGCCGCCAGCTTCAGACCGCCAGACCAGACCATCGGCAGGCAGTGGCGGTAACACCGGCAATGGGTGACACAGATACAGACTTTCCCGGTACCGGCGGATTTCACGCCCCTGCCAGCGCAACAATGGCTGCCGGTCTTCGCCGGCAGCTATAACTTCGCTCTCAATCCGGCCCAGCAGCCGCCGGGAGGGCCACGAACCCGTTTCCTCCCATAACCAGTGGCGCAGGACAAGCCGTTGCCTGACCGACGTCAGTTGCTGCAACGGCGGTATCTGCAAGCTGCATTGTTCGGTATCGTGCCATTCTGCCAAAAACCCGCTCGCCAATTCATGCAATAGCAGGTCGGCATCAGCACAAAGCTCTGCAGTACCCGCTACACGTCGCTCCCAACCCGGCCACCGGTCATCAAGCAAGGGGCTTATGCAGGCACGGAGGTAATTGCGGCTGAAGTTGATATCAGCATTGCTGCTGTCTTCTACCCATTGCAACGTTTGATCAAGCGCATATGCGGAAATTCTGTCTGCATCAATACTCAGTAACGGTCGCCACACCTGGCTGCTGCCCAGATCACGGCACGCAGGCATGCCTGACAGGCCGCGAAGTCCGCTGCCGCGCATCAGTTGCAATAATACCGTTTCGGCCTGATCTGACTGATGATGGGCAGTTACAAGCACTTCATGCTCCGTCAATTCTGCGGTAAACGCTGCATAGCGAGCCTCTCTGGCGACCGCTTCAAGACTCTCGCCACCGACGCGGCGCAGTGTCAGGCGATGCACGGCCAGTTCAATTCCCCGCTCCTCACAGGCCTGTTGACAGTGCTTTGTCCAGTCATCTGCCTTCTCGTTTAATCCATGATTGACGTGAATGGCACGCAGGCTCAGGCCGAGCTCCGATTTCAAGCGGTGGCAGGCGTGCAACAAAACCATGGAATCCTGCCCGCCACTCAATGCAATCAGCAGCCCCCGGCATTGCGGGTGCTGCATACGCAAGTCATTGAGTGTGGTCAGCAGTTGTTGCTGCAAGTCCAAGGCAGGTACTCCTGGGTGTCGATTGGGACAGGACCCCGGACCGGGCTGGTGTTCAGCGTGTAATACCGTAACTCATCAAACGACGGTAACGACGCTCAACCAGGTTATCGATCTCCATATTCTGCAAACGTTCCACCTGGTCAACGAGAGAGGCTTTCATGCTCGCCGAGACTGCCTTGATATCCCGATGGGCACCACCCAGTGGTTCAGGAATGGTTGTATCCACAATTCCCAGCTCTTCCAGTCTGGTCGAGGTGACACCCATGGCCTCAGCTGCATCAGGCGCATGCTCCGAGGATTTCCACAATATCGTTGCACAGCCCTCAGGCGTAATAACGGTATAGGTTGAGTACTGCAACATATTAAGATGATCCGCAATGCCAATGGCAATCGCACCACCCGAATTGGCTTCGCCAGTGACCGTAGCAATGAGGGGTGTACGGACACGCGACATCATGGCCATATTTTCTGCAATGGCCTCATTGATACCACGTTCCTCGGCATCAATACCGGGGTAAGCACCGGGAGTATCAATAAAACTGAGCACCGGCAGTTTGAAACGCTCTGCCAGTTCAATTAACCGGCGCGCCTTGCGGTAGCCTTCCGGGCGCGGCATACCAAAATTATGGCGGACCTTTTCCTTGGTGCCACGACCCTTCTGATGACCTATGACCATCACCGGCTTGTCGTCCAGACGGGCGATTCCTCCGACCAGCGCCAGATCATCAGCAAACAGCCGGTCACCGTGCAACTCATCAAAATCGGTAAATATATGCTCAATGTAGTCCAGCGTGTACGGACGCAGAGGATGACGGGCCACCTGGGAAATCTGCCAGGGTGTCAGGTTTGCATAGATTTTTTCCGTCAGCTTGGTGTTCTTTTCCTGAAGCTTCTGGATTTCCTCACCGATATTCAGGTCGTTGTCATCACTGACAAGGCGCAGCTCATTGATCTTGACTTCAAGATCGGCGATCGGTTGCTCAAAATCGAGATAATTCGGATTCATAATCAGTTGTGACCAGTTCACTTTTAAGAATATATTTTCTGATGATAGCAAAAATCAGTATTGAATGTCGTGCCTGCATTTTAACGATAGGCGATGCTGACCGATTGGCGGCCACACAACTGATGCAACTCCTGAATCAGATCCTGATCAGGCAGGACATGCCAGTGCTCTCCCAGTTGCAGCCAGCCGCTGACGTCTGTGCGTCGGTAGCGGATACGCACTGGACAGGGGTGCAGCGGCGCCACTTCATTCTCCGCCTGCTCATCGGTTGAACCCGCTTCAGGTAGGGGGCAACGATAAGGCTCAAGGCAGCCCGCCAGCCGGTCACTGAAACCTTCCCCAATCTGATTCGCGTCAATATCCAGTTCAACGGCCTTTGCAAAACGCTGTCTGGCCTGCGTAAGGCTGAGCACCTCACGGGCCCGGCCACGCATGCTGCCGCTGAAATCATCAACAGAGACCTGACATTCAACGATCAGAATGGCATCTTTTTGCAGCAATTCACGATATTTTTCATACTCTTTGGCAAACAGGGATACTTCCAGCCGCCCGCTGCGATCATCAAGTGTAATAAATGCTATATTGTCACCGCGTTTACTGCGCATGGTGCGCACCCCGACCAGCAATCCTGCCAGGCGCTGCGGTTCGCGTTCGGGCTTGATGTCCGCCAGACGATCCCGGGTGAGCTCCTTCAGTTCCGGTAAAAACTCATCAATTGGATGCCCGCTCAGATACAGACCCAGCGTATCGCGTTCTTCGCGCAAACGTTGCTGCTGGGTCCAGGGTTTGACATCCTTCAGCGTGCCGGCTTCAGCAGCTGAATCAGCAACCGGCGCAATATCACCAAACATATCCACCACTCCAGCTGCCTTGTTGCGACTGCCCTGCTCGGCAGCCTGCACGGTATCGGCGAGTGAGGCCATCAATTGTGCACGTGCAGTGTCAGTATCAGCCTCGACCATGCTGTCAAGCGCACCAGCGCGTATCAGCGCCTCCAGTGCGCGCTTGTTGACGCTGCGAAGGTCAAGCCGCGAGCAGAAGTTCAGCAACGAGGTAAATGGCCCGCCGGACTCCCTGGCTCTGATTATCTCGCCGACCGGCCCTTCACCCAGCCCCTTGATAGCGCCCAGACCGTACACAATCTCACCCTGCGGATTCACCGTAAAGTTGTAGGTACCAACATTAACATCAGGCACAATCAAAGGCAGCTTCATTTCCCGGCACTCTTCAATCAGCGTCACTACCTTGTCCGTGTTCTGCATATCGGCAGACAATACCGCTGCCATGAAGTAGGCAGGATAGTGCATTTTTAACCATGCAGTCTGATAAGAAACCAGTGCATAGGCAGCGGAGTGCGACTTGTTGAATCCATAACCGGCGAATTTCTCCATCAGATCAAAAATTGAACCGGCAAGTGCAGCGTCCAGGTTTCGCTCTGCGGCCCCCTTCAGAAAAATACTGCGCTGCTTTTCCATTTCTTCCGGTTTCTTCTTGCCCATTGCCCGTCGCAACATATCTGCGCCGCCAAGGCTATAGTTGGCAAGTACCTGCGCAATCTGCATTACCTGTTCCTGATACAGAATAACGCCATAGGTATTCTTCAACACAGGCTCAAGGTCCTTGTGCGGATAGCTGGTATCTGCACGCCCATGTTTGCGGTTGATAAAATCGTCCACCATACCTGACTGCAATGGGCCGGGACGAAACAGAGCCACCAGCGCCACGATATCTTCAAAGCAGCTGGGCAGCAGGCGACGGATAAGCTCCTTCATGCCGCGGGATTCGAGCTGAAAAACCGCTGTTGTTTCACCGCGCTGCAACAACTGGTAGACCTGCACATCATTGAGCGGAATAGAACCAATATTTAACGGGTTCTGTTTTCGATCGGCTTCCTGGGCGTTGATCATCTTGACTGCCCAGTCGATAATCGTGAGGGTCCTCAGCCCAAGGAAGTCAAACTTTACCAACCCGGCCGTTTCAACATCATTCTTGTCAAACTGGGTGACCAGACTGTCACCATTCTCGTCACAGTATAGCGGCGAAAAATCCGTCAATACGGTTGGAGCAATCACCACACCGCCAGCATGCTTGCCAACGTTTCGCGTCACGCCTTCCAGCTTGAACGCCATTTCCATGATTTCCTGGGCGTCCTCATCGCTGTCAACAAATTCTTTCAGCGCTGGCTCCTGCTCCATGGCTTTGCTCAGGGTAATGCCAACTTCAAACGGGATCAGCTTGGACAGCTTGTCTGCCAGCCCGTAAGACTTCCCCTGTACCCGTGCCACATCACGCACCACAGCTTTTGCCGCCATGGTCCCGAAGGTTATGATCTGCGACACAGCATCTTTGCCATACAGTTCGGCAACATGTTGTATCACCCGGTCCCGCCCTTCCATGCAGAAATCCACGTCAAAGTCAGGCATCGACACCCGCTCGGGATTCAGAAATCGCTCAAACAGCAAGTCATAACGCAATGGATCCAGATCGGTGATGCCTAATGCATAGGCAACGATAGAACCGGCACCTGAGCCCCGGCCAGGCCCGACCGGGATATCATTGTTTTTTGCCCACTGAATAAATTCCATCACAATCAGGAAGTAACCGGGGAATCCCATCTGGATGATGACATTCAGTTCGAAGTCCAGACGCTCATAATACGGTTTGCAGAATGCTGTATATTCATCGTCCGGACCGGAAGCCGGATTTACCTGACGACCTTTCTGCTCCATGTACAATCGCGGCAGGTGACCATCCAGGCCTTCCCGGCTGATCTGCCGGAAGAATTCATCCATGGTCAGACCAGCCGGCACCGGATAATTCGGCAGAAACGGTTTGCCCAGTTCTATATCCAGATTACAACGCTGCGCTATCCTTACCGAATTGAGCAGCGCCTCGGGCAGATCCGCAAACAGAGCTGACATTTCCGCAGGGCTGCGAAGATACTGCTGCTCGGAATAGTGCTTGGGACGACGCGGATCATCGAGCGTCCGACGTTCGTGAATACAGACCCTGACCTCATGTGCTTCAAAATCTTCCGCCGCGATAAAACGCACATCGTTGGTTGCAACCACCGGACAATTGTTAGCAGCAGCTAGCTGTACTGCAGCCTGCACATAGGGTTCGTCGCCCGGACGGCCGCAACGGTGCAGTTCAAGATAAAAACGTCCCGGGAACAGGTCCATCCAGTATGCCAGGGATTTTTCCGCTGCGTCCTGGTCCTGATCTGTCAGGCAGCGGCCCACTTCGCCATCCGGGCCGCCGGACAACGCAATAAGTCCTGCTGCGTAGGTTTCCAGCCACTGCTTGCGCACCTGCGGTTCACCATGGCCAACCTTCTGTGTATATGAGAGGGAAATCAGCCGTGTCAGATTCCGGTAACCATCCAGATTCTGTACCAGCAGTACTAACGGGAACGGCCTGTCCGGCCGCTCGGGGTTTTCCACCAGCACATCGCAGCCACACACCGGCTTGATGCCCGAATTGATAGCGGCAGTATAAAATTTGATCATGGCAAACAGATTGTTGCGATCAGTCACCGCGACCGCGGGCATACCCATTCTGCCGACTGAATCCATAAGCGGTTTCACCCGCACCAGTCCGTCTACTATCGAGTATTCGGTATGGACACGCAGATGTACAAATTCAGCAGAACTCATGGCTTTCCTGTTTAATCCGGATCAATCTTCAAGGCACGCCGCAACCGGCGCATAGCTGCGCCGGTGTACTGCGCTCGGGCCCAGTTGTTTCAAAGCCAGCAGATGCGCCGGGGTCGGGTATCCCTTGTGTCGGGCAAACCCATACCCCGGGTACTGCAGGTCCAGTTCACACATAACACGATCTCTGGCGACCTTGGCAAGTATTGAGGCAGCAGCAATGCAGTCTACTCTGCTGTCACCTTTGGTTATCGCAACTGACCGGTAATCCCACTGAGGGCAATGTGTACCATCAACATAGACAAATCCCGGCTGTCTGACCAGACTTTTTACAGCCCGGTGCATGGCCAGCATGCTGGCCTGGAAAATATTGATCTCATCGATCTCCCCGGGTTGCGCACTCGCTATTGCGTAACACACTGCCTGCTGCTGAATACTGTCAAACAGGCAATTTCGCTGCTTCTCCGAGATTTTTTTGGAGTCATTAAGCTGTGGCAAATCATAGTCTGACGGCAGAATCACGGCGGCGGCGTAAACTGCCCCGGCCAGCGGACCTCGTCCGGCCTCATCGACACCGGCGATGGGTCCCTGCCCTGTGTCTATGCCGTGCCCGGCCGCAAAGCTGAGCGCTCTCTGCACACTGTTTTTGCCCTGACTCATCAGACCTGCTGCTCCAGCAGCATATCGGTAATCGCCCGGGCGGCCTGCTGATCAGCATCCAGTCTGATACGGTGATGAATTGCGGCAAACTCACTTGCCAGGCGTTGCTGCCTTTCATGATCTTCCAGCAACGCGAAAATTTCCTTTTGCAGCCTGTCCACAGTCACCGCACCTTGCAACAACTCCGGCACCAACTCCCTGCCAGCCAGCAGGTTGGGCAATGAAACATAGGGAACCTTTAACATCCGCGAGGCGAGCATCCAGGTCAGCGCAGCAAGTTTATAACAGACGACCATCGGCCGCCGCAGCAGCAAAGCCTCCAGAGTCGCGGTGCCGGATGCCAGCACAACAAGATCAGCGGCCTGCATCGCTGCGTGCGACTGCTCATCAATAACCGTAAACCGATTCATGATTTTCGGATTCGCGGCAGATCGGGAGGCCAGCAGCTGGTTGACCTGAAGTCTGCGCTGCGCATTGGCGCAGGGGATAACAAAATGCAACTCGGGACGCACGGCAAGACAACTGATTGCTGTATCCAGGAAAACCGGCGCCAGGCGCTGAACCTCGGCTGCCCGGCTACCGGGCATCAGACACAGCAACGTCGCCGACCCTGGATCCAGTCCCAGTTTTTTCCTTGCCTGTTCGCGCACCGCATCCTGATCGACATCAGGATCAATGGCATCGGCCAGCGGATGGCCTACGCAGCGGGCCGCAATATCGTTTTTGAGGTAAATCTCGGACTCGAAGGGAAACAGCGCAAGCATCAGATCAACGGCGCTGGCAATTTTGCGAATTCTGCCTTCACCCCAGGCCCACACGCTCGGGCTGACATAGTGTACGGTACGTATGCCGGCATCATGCAGGCTCTGTTCCAGCCGGATATTAAAACCCGGGGAATCGATACCAATAAAAACAGCAGGTTGTTCGCGCAGATACAGATTGACCAGGTCACGTTTCAGCCGCAACAACTCCGGCAAACGTCCAAGTGGCTCAACAAATCCCATTACCGACAGACGCTCCATCGGCGTGATTGACTGAAAACCACAGGCAAGCATGCGGGGTCCGCCAACACCAACAAAGCGGGCATCAGGCAGGCGCTCTTTTAATGCGTTTATCAGACCGGCACCGAGCATATCACCCGACGTCTCACCCGCAACGATGCCTATCAGCATTGAATCACCTGTTTCTGTTATTCGGTTCTTATTAGACGAAGTTGATGCCAAGCAAGTGTCCGGTGTCCCCTCTAGCGGTGAATCCCTTTTTCATTACCGGTAATCGAGGCCAGCAGAACGTCGATAGCCGGATTTCCGGCTGCCATTTCAGTCAACTGCTGTCGGGCCTCATCGAGGCTCAGGCCTTTCTTGTATATAACCTTGAATGCCTGTCTGATTTGCCTGATGGTTTCAGCATCGTAACCTCGACGATCCAGGCCGACAACATTCACAGTACGCACCGCCGGTGGACTTCCGCTTACTATAACGTAGGCCGGCACATCATGAGAGATGTGTGTCATGCCACCAACCATGGCGTGAGCACCTATGTGCAAAAACTGGTTGACGCCGGCAAATCCACCAAGAATCACCCAGTCATCCACGATCACATGCCCGGACAAACCGGCATTATTGGCAAACACTGTGTTGTTACCGACAATACAGTCGTGCGCAACATGGACATATGCCATCAGCAGGTTATTGTTACCAATGCGGGTGTATGAGCCGCCGGAAGCCGTCCCACGATGCAGGGTACAGCCTTCGCGGATAATATTGTTGTCGCCAATCTCCAGCCACGTATCTTCACCGGCAAATTTTTTGTCAGCCGGATCTTCACCCACAGACGCAAACTGGTAGACCTGGTTATTTTTACCAATACGGGTGTTTGCCTTTATTACCACATGGGAACTGATCTCAGTTCCCTCACCTATAGTCACACCAGGTCCAATAATACTCCACGGACCTACACTGACATCATCTGCCAGCACCGCCGATGGATGAACAATTGCACGCGAATCTATCACTGTTCTCTTTTCCTTTCCGCACACATGATAATGGCTTCGCCGACCAGATCACCGTCAACAGAAGCACGACACCTGAACTTGTAGATACCACGTTTACTGGTAATGATGGATGCTTCCAGTGTCAGGCGATCACCTGGCACGACCGGTCGCTTGAGCCTCACCTCGTCCGCACCAACAAAGTAATAGAGGTAACCGTCCTTGGGTTTCTTTTCCTGACTTTTAAAGCCCAGTACTCCGGCAGCCTGGGCCAGAGCCTCAATGATCAGCACACCAGGCATGATCGGATAATCAGGAAAATGACCATTAAAGAATGGTTCGTTCACTGAAACATTTTTATAGGCCACGATGGACTCGCCCAGCACCATACTGACAACACGATCAACCAGCAAAAAAGGATATCGCTGAGGCAGATATTCCTTTATTTCTTCCACATTCATCATAACTAATTTCCCGAATCCGGCACGTTGCCAGGTGGCACGCGCTTCTCGATGTTCCTTACCGTTTGAGACAACTCTGACAACCTGCTCAAAGTTATGGCATTGCGCCGCCACTGCCCGCTCTCCTGCAGCAATGTACCGGATGAATACACACCGGGTTTTTCAATTGACCGGGTAACCATTGACATCGCACTGATGCTTACCCGGTCAGAAATACTCAGGTGGCCTGTAATACCCACGCCACCACCAATCATGCAATAACGCCCGACTGTCGTGCTGCCGGCCAGCGCGGTACAGCCACAAATCACGGTATGATCGCCAACAACGCAGTTGTGTCCAATCTGTACCTGATTGTCAATCTTGACACCATCACCAATCAGCGTGTCATCAAGCGCACCACGATCTATTGTTGTTCCCGCCCCCACTTCCACATCGCAACCCAGTCTCACTGTTCCCAACTGGGCAATCTTGACAGACTTTTCGCCATCAAAGGCAAACCCGAAGCCATCGGCCCCAATGACCGTCCCCGAGTGCAAAATACCGCGATCCTTCAGGCTCACACCGTGATACAGCGTTACGTTGGGGTGCAGGATACAATCCTTGCCAATACTGACGCCGCGGCCAACATAACAGCCCGCTCCTATCGTTGTGGCTGCACCTATAACTGCCCCCGCTTCAATCACTGCATGCGCACCAACCCGCACATCTTCCGCAAGTATAGCCTGTGAACTGACATCAGCGCTGGCGTGGATCAACGGCAAGTCATCCCTGTCGGCATGCGCTTGCGTCTGCTGGCCGGCAAAAAACTGTGATGCATAGGCAAACGTTACATAAGGGGCTTTTGACAACAGACAGGGCAGCTCAGCACACCCGGCTGTGTCCGGATGGACAATAAACGCAGAGGCTCTGGAGGTCATCAACTGGCTGGTATATCGTGGGTTACTCAGGAAGCTCAATTGCCCCGGAACTGCGCTGGCCAGGGTAGCAAGTCCGGCGATATGCAGACCCCGTACTTTTTCGCCAGCCGCATTCAGGGGAACCTGCAGGAGTTGAGACAATTCCCCCAGCGTAACAGAGACCATCGCAGTAACAGTCTCCCGCCTGTTAGCGGGAGAGCTCGTTAAGTTTGGCAGTAACCTGCGCGGTTATGTTGTAGCTGTTGTTAAAGTAGGCGACGGAGTCAGCATTGAGGACCAGGTCATAACTGCCTTCTTCAACCACGGCTTCAATGGCCTGTCCCAGAAACTGACGCTGGCTCTCAATAAACTGCTGCTGGCGCTGATTCCAGGCATTCTGCAGGCGCTCTGAGATCAGCTGCATCTGCACCTGCTTTTCCTCGGCATCCGAGTTCAGTTGACGCAGTTCATCCTCACTCATGATGGACTCATCGCGCTGGGCGCGCTCAATAATTTCACGCAATTCTGTGTTCAGCCGTTCCAGACGCTCTTCGTCGGTGCGAAACTGGGCGCGGGTGTTTTCCTCCAGTACCCGGGCGGCCTCGGTATTGAACAGCGCCTGTTCCAGGTTAATGATACCTATGACCGGCTGGGTCTGGGCCACTACGCTGTTGCTTGCCAGAAGCAGGGCTGCAACCAGTATCATCATCTTTTTCATCATATTCACCTTATTATCATGTTCGTTGTTTCGAAGTGTATCATCACGCGACCATACACTGGCCGCGCATTATATCATTGTGATCAGAATCCTGCTCCAATCGTGAAGTCAAAACTCTTGGTCTGATCTTTGCTGTCCTTGCTGAATGGTTTGGCCAGATAGAATGTCAATGGCCCGAACGGAGACAGGTAGGTCACACCGACACCAACGGAGTATCGCAACTGCCCGGCATCAAAGTCTGAACAATTATTGAACAGTGTCTGGCGCTGGGTGCAATCTGTTGAAAACACACTGCCCACATCCACAAAAAAGCTGGAACGGATACGCCCCCGATCCTTTACAAACGGCAGCGGAAACAACAACTCAAATGAGGCCGTAGTCAGCAGATTGCCACCAAAATTATTTCGATCACCAAATAGATCGTAGGTCTGAGTGGCCAACTGCACCTGCTGGTTGCCGTTTTCATCCAGGACCGGTTGCCCATCAGCGTCAAACACCGGCACCGTCAGATAACCCTGGGTACCGTCATAACCCAGCGCCACACCATTCTCACCCACCAGGACGTTACCGTTTTCATCTTTCTGCAAACTGGCGAATTCAGTGCTGTAGATCACCGGTGGCGTGCTGCGCGGCCCCAGGCTGTTTTCTTCGAATCCCCGGACTACACCATTATAGGCCAGACCACCGGCAAAATAGTTCTGAAAAAACGGCAGGTCGTCTGTGTCGCCGTAGCCATCACCATAACCGAGGTTGGTTCGCACATGAAATACCCAGTCTTCACCATACACTGGCTTGTAATATTGTGTGTTATAGCTGAACCGGTAATATTCCAGATCGCTGCCAGGCAGCGTTACTTCCAGGGATACCTGTTGAAGTGAACCCCGGGTAGCCAGCTGACCACGGTTAAGTGTCTGACGTATCCAGTTGGAAGTGATCGTAAAATTGTCAAAAGAACGCCCATACTTGTCAATAAATCCGGGCTCTGTACCCCTGTTCAGATACTCCTCCGGAAGATCCGTAATCAGACCGGTCACTGCATCGCGTACCGGACCCTCCCACGGATTGAGGTTCGGCTGCTGAATGATGTAACGATCCACATTGGGGAACAGGCTGGGTGACGCTTCAATTTCCTGTACGGAAAATCCGGATCCGGAGGTCAGCTCAGTGTGGCTGTAACCAATGTTGTAACCAATCTGCTGGATCTCACTGATAGGATAACTGAAACTGAGTGAGCCACCGTAAGATGTTGTCGAAAAGCTGGCAACGTTCAGATACGAATCCTGTTTTTGTGCAAACAGACTGAAGCCACGACTCACGCCATCGGGGGTATAATATGGATCAACATAACTGAAGTTGGCACTGGAGCTGTAGTAACTTTTGTTCAGACCCACCGCAACAGTCCGCCCGGTACCGAGAAAGTTCTCTGCCTGCAGATCAGTCGCCAGAAACCAGTCACCGCCGCCACCCGAACCTACGCTGAACGAGATACTGCCAAAGCTCTGCTCTTCCACATCAAATTCCACATCAATCTGATCGGTTGTACCGGGCACCTCGACAGTATCAACTTCAACGGTAGCAAAATAACCCAGCCGTTCCAGTCGCACCTTGGACAGCTCTATCTGCTGACTCGCTGCCGGTGCGCTCTCCAGCTGGCGCATTTCCCGCCGCAGCACATCGTCTGCAGTCGAGACATTGCCTCTGAAATTTATTCGATTGACATAGGTGCGCGCACCAGGCTCCACGTAAAAGATCACTTCGACAGTCTGATCTTCGTCATTGACCTCGGGCACACCCTCAACATTGGCAAAGGCATAACCCAGATTGCCCAGAATCTGCGTCATATACTCTTCACTGGCCGTAATAAGCGCCTGGGAATAAGTCTGTCCTGGCCCCACCAGAGTGTACGCACGCAGCAGTGCCTCAGCGTTGACCAGATCACCCACAAGATCCACCCGGCTTATCTGGTACTGCTGCCCTTCACTAATATTGACCGTGATGTAAATTTCTTCATTATCCGGCGTAACTGACACCGGTGTTGAATCAATGTTAAAGCGGGCGAATCCGTTATCCAGGTAATACGACGTCACCCGCTCCAGATCACCTTCCAGCTGCTCACGTGAATATTTGTCGCGACCACTGAATGGCAGATACCAGGGTTTGGTTCCCAGATCCATCAGGTCCAGCAACTCTTCGTTTTCAAACACACTGTTACCCACGACGTTGACGCTGCGTATACGGCTTTCCTCGCCTTCGTTTACCGTCATGTCAATGGCAACCCGGTTACGTGGCTGCTCAGTCACTTCAATGTCAACGGTTGTGCCATATCGGCCACGGGAGGAGTAAACCTCCTGTATGCCCTGGCGGATTGCCTCCAGCGTTGACCGGGTAAAAATACCACCTTCAACGATTTCAGCCGATTCCATATTGTTCAGGATGTCTTCGGTTTTAAGAACCCGGTTGCCTTCAATATTGATCTCACTGACTGATGGTCGCTCGAGCACAGTAATGAGCAAGACGCCATCTTCACGGGCAAGCTCGACTTCCTCGAAGTACTGTGAGGCGGTGATGGCGCGAATCATGTCCGCAGCCATGCCCGGATGCAACTCATCACCAATGCTGACCGGCAACAGACTGAACACCACACCGGGCGAAATCCTCTGCAGGCCATCAATACGTATATCTGTGATGACAAAGCTTTGTTGTTGGGTTTGTGCGGCCGCCGGAACTGTGACAGCAAGAAGAGAAGTACCTAACACAGCACTGCTCAATAAGGCATTACGACAAAATCTGATCATGAAGTTCTAACTAGCCCGGACTTTTTTCTGATTGAATTTACGTACGCTCGGTTACACAGCATTACAGCAGCCGACTGACATCGTTATAGACAGCCAGTATCATGATGCCGCCGATGACCAGCAACCCGAGTTGCATGCCCATGGCCTGAAAACGCTCGGGCACGGGACGGCGTATGATAGCCTCTATGGTGTAATACAACAAATGACCTCCGTCCAGCACCGGTATTGGTAACAAATTCAACACGCCCAGACTGATACTGAGTATCGCCAGAAAGCCCAGATACACCTCCAGACCGTAGCTGGCTGTTTCCCCTGCCACCTGCGCAATGGTAATCGGGCCATTGATATTCTTTACAGAGATCAGGCCGATGACCATTTTCTTTATTGAGTCCAGTACAAACACCGATTTGTCCCAGGTCTCCTGCATCGCTGGCACAATTGCGGTGAGCGGATTGTATGCCACCTCGCGCCGCATTTCCGGCGGCAGGCTGCCATACAGATCGTACGTTTGCACACCGGCACCGATCAGACCGATACGCATGCCATCGGGAGTCTCACTTTGCTGTGGCACTATTGTGAGTTCAACCCTCGCAGACTCAACCAGGCCGGACTCAACTGAACCAGACTCAACTGGGCCAGACTCGCGTTGGACAACAACATTCATCGGCAGTTCCGGAGAACTGCGAACCATTTGCACCCACTGGGACCAGCTTCTGACAGGCACGCCATCCGCTTCGACAATGCGATCCCCGGAAAGCATGCCGGCAGCTTCCGCCCGGCCTCCCGCGACAATCGTGTCGATAACCGGTGGAATCTCGAACTGCACAATCCCCAAAGACCCCAGCGGATCCGGTTCGCTGCTCGCTGACAGCCAGCTCTGTACCCGGACGGGGAAATCATAAGCTTCCGGTTGTCCTGCCGGGATGGCGGTAAACACTATCTCGCCCGATTCGCCAAGACGGTCAAGCAGCTTCATGGTGACCTGCTGCCAGATATCAGTGGCAGCGCCATCTATTGCAATCACTTCGTCACCAGGTCTCAGCCCCGCCTGCCAGGCAGGTGAATCCTCTGCCACATTGGCGATGACCGGTGCAACCCCTTTAAGGCCGTACGCGACATTGATGGTCCAGAACACCACAATTGCCAGCAAAAAATTGGCCAGCGGCCCGGCTGCCACAATGGCAAACCGCTGCCATAACGGCTTGAAATTAAAGGCCATATGTCGCTGATCTTCCGGCACTGAGCTGCCTGCATCAGGGTTGCCATCTTCCTGGCCAAGCATTTTGACATACCCGCCCAGCGGGATCGGTGCGATCACATATTCCGTGCCGTCTTTTCCCACCCAGGTTTTCACTGCTTTACCGAATCCAATGGAAAAACGCAGCACCTTTACGCCACAACGTCGCGCAACCCAGAAGTGACCGAACTCGTGAATGGTAACCAGGATGCCCAGAGTGACAATCAGGGCCAGAATATTCAATACCAGTGTTTGCAGCATAATCTCTATCCGTTTGCGCTCTTATGAGCCTTGCCATGCACTTCCCAGAATCGCCACTGCATCAACGGCAACGGCTCTTGCCTGACAGTCGATCGTCTGAATCATAGCGATAGAGACCGGCTCCCGACAAGTTATTTGCTCAAGGGTGGTCAAGATTATCCCGGGGATATCGGTAAAGCGGATTTCACCATTCAGAAAGGCCGCAACAGCCACTTCATTGGCGGCATTCAGAATCGCCGGCGCATATCCGCCAGCGCGGGCAGCCTGCATGCCAAGTTCCAGGCAGGGAAAGCGCTGCAGATCCGGTTTGTAAAACTGCAAATCGGGGCTCGCCACCAGATCAAGGAAACTGGCACCAGACTCAATGCGCATCGGCCACGCAAGTGCATGAGCAATGGGCACGCGCATGTCAGGACTACCCATCTGTGCCAGTACAGACCCATCCTGGTATTCGACCATCGAGTGCACAATACTCTGCGGGTGAATCACAACCTCAATGTGCTCAGGCGGCAAGGCAAACAGATAACAGGCCTCGATAAACTCCAGACCTTTGTTCATCATGGTCGCTGAATCAACTGAAATCTTGCGGCCCATGGACCAGTTTGGGTGTTCGCATGCCTGATCCGGTGTGACTGTCGCCAACGTCTGCGGATCAGCATGCAGAAATGGCCCACCGGAAGCGGTCAGGATTACCTTGCGGACCCCCTGCCCGTGCAAATTGCCTCTGCTGGCCTGCGCAACCGGAGGCAGGCACTGAAATATGGCATTGTGTTCACTGTCGATTGGCAGGATGGTGGCACCGCTGCTTTCTGCCGCCTGCATGAATAGCTCACCAGCCATCACCAGCGATTCCTTGTTAGCCAGCAAAACCTTTTTCCCTGCAATGACAGCCGCGAGCGCTGACTCCAGGCCGGCAGCACCCACAATCGCTGCCATCACGGTATCAACAGCACTGTCGCCGACCACCTGCGACAATGCCAGGGGACCACCCAATACCTGGGTCTGGCTTCCCGCCTCTCTCAATGACTGCTGCAACTGTTGCGCAGCGTCCGGATCACACATAACTGCCACTGTCGGGCTGAATAGCAGGCACTGCTCATGCATCAACGCATGGTTCCGGTTGGCAGTCAGCGCATGGACGGTAAGATGCGGGTGCCGGCTGATTACATCAAGCGTACTTATGCCCACAGAACCCGTTGAACCGAGTACAGTAATTTTTTGCGCCGGCAGCTGGGTCATATCAGCTCCATGACACGGCTCAGCATTATCAGGGCAAGCACATACACCGGTGTCGCAGCGACCAGGCTGTCTATCCGGTCAAGCACACCGCCATGCCCGGGCAGCGTGCGTCCACTGTCCTTGAGTCCGCGGTGCCGTTTCAGCATACTCTCAAACAGGTCACCGACAACGGACAGGACCGCCAGCAGCATCGCGCAGGCCATCAACAGTATCCAGAGTTCAGGCGACAGTGCCTGATCCGCAACATGCAGCCAGAGTAAAATGCCAATACTCAGAGTCAGGCAACTTGCCAGCCCTCCCCAAAAACCGGCCCACGACTTTCCGGGACTGAGTAAAGGTGCGAGCTTTTTCCGACCCCAGGCGCGCCCGGTAAAATAAGCACCAATATCAACAACACTGACCAGCGCCACCAGAACAAAAACCAGTATCCCCGAGGGAGCCAGCAGTTTCAGATAAAACAGTCCCAGCCAGGTGGGCAACAGACAGGCTATGCCCATCAGCCCGATTTTCCAGCGAGCCTCCCACACCTGCTGCCCGCGAGGATAACGGCTAATCACCAAAAACACCCACAACCAGAAAAGTGTCGCCAACGCCATGAGAATTGTCATGATACGCGTATCAAAAAGCATCGCCGCCTGAACGCCAAAAGAATCCATGCTGCGAGTCAGTACAAGAAGCATGAACAGCAGGATTATTGCAAAGCATGCGACCCAGGCGCTTTGCTGAACACGGCGGGTCAAGCCCATCAGGGTTCCCCACTCAAGTAGCGCAGGCAATAGAATAAGACTGAGAAATCCTGCGAAGTACAGAGGAGAGAGCCAGACCGTGCCGGCGTACAACACCAGCAGCATGACCAACGCTGTTAATATTCGTTGCCTCAGCAATTAAGACCCCTTGCTATTCTGTGGCTCTTCATCACTACCTGACTGCCTGCCAAACCGGCGCTTGCGGCCACTGTAATCATCCAGCGCCATTTGGAAAGCGGCGTCATCAAAGTCCGGCCAGAAACAGTCGGTAAAATAGAGTTCAGTGTATGCGAACTGCCAAAGCAGAAAATTGCTTATCCGCTTTTCGCCACCGGTACGAATGCATAAATCAGGCTCGGGCAGATCACCCATACATATATGCTGCTGAATATGCTCTGGTGTAATCTCTGACGGTAGCAGCTCACCGCGCTGTACAGCTTCTGCAAGCCACTGGGCAGCCTGTGAAATATCCCAGCGGCCACCATAATCGGCAGCCACAGTGACCACTGTGCCAGTGTTGTTACGGGTCAGCTCTTCCACATCCCGCATATTCTTCTGAAGCCGGGGAGTGAATGAGCTGCGATTACCTATGAATTGAAGGCGTACATTACGCTCATGCATCTGACGAATTTCATGACGCCTTAGGACGCTCAGGAAAAGCGCCATCAGACCCTTGACCTCCCGGTCCGGTCTTAGCCAGTTTTCACTGCTGAATGCAAACAGTGTCAGATACTCAACGCCCCTGTCTACACAGCTGTATACGACCTCACGAGCCGCCTCGGCGCCTGCCCTGTGCCCGGCCGAACCGCGCTCACCACGGTTGCGTGCCCAACGGTTATTGCCATCCATGATAATTGCTACATGCCGTGGCAACGGAGCACTGTCGGTGTCACTTTCCTTGTTCTGCATATATGACTGATCCAACGTCAGATGGACAACAGATCTTTTTCTTTTTCGCTGAATGCGGCATCTACTACCGCAATATATTTATCTGTCAGCTTTTGAATTCTTTCTTCAGCGCGCCGCTGATCATCTTCACTGATCTCTTTATCTTTCAACAGATCCTTGAATGTGCTGTTTGCATCACGACGAATATTGCGGATGGCAACCCGGGCATTTTCGGCCTCTGCTTTGGCCTGTTTGGTGTACTCGCGACGGGTTTCTTCCGTCAGTGCCGGCATCGGCACCCGGATGGACTCGCCATTGTTGGACGGATTAAGCCCCAGGTCAGCCTTCATGATAGCCTTTTCGATCTCTCCGATAAGCGGACGTTCCCAGGGTGAAACGACCAGTAACCGCCCTTCTTCCACTGTGACATTGGCCAACTGGTTCAGCGGCGTGTCCGATCCGTAATAGGAGACCATGACACTGTTCAGGATACTGGGGTGTGCACGACCTGTACGAATCTTGTTAAAAGCTGTCTCAAGTGAATGAATGGATTTCTCCATCCGTTCGCCAGCGTCTTTGATGGTTTCTTCAATCATACAGTTCCCCTGTTAATCTTCCTGGCGAATGACACCAATCAACGTGCCATCGGTCGTACCCATTACATTATTCAACAAAGAGCCTGGTTTTTGCATGTTAAATACACAGACCGGAATATCGTGATCCCGCACCAGGCATATGGCTGTCAGATCCATAACGCCCAGTTTCTTGTCGAGCACTTCATCATAGGTAAGATAATCGTATTTTACGGCGTTCGGCACCTGCAACGGGTCGGCTGAATAAACACCGTCCACCTTGGTCGCCTTTAATATTAGCTGCGCATCAATTTCGATACCACGCAAACAGGCAGCGGAATCTGTCGTGAAAAACGGATTGCCGGTGCCGGCTGCAAAAATAACCACATCGCCATTGCGCAAATGCCGGATTGCCGCGCGCCGGTCATAATGTTCAACCACACCGCTCATCGGAATGGCTGACATGACCCGGGTCGAAATACCCGCACGTTCCAGTGCATCGCGCATGGCAAGTGCATTCATGACGGTTGCGAGCATACCCATGTGGTCGCCGGTAACCCGTTCCATGCCTGCAGAGTGCAATGCAGCGCCACGAAACAGGTTACCACCACCAATGACCATGCCAATTTCAATCCCGAGCCCCACCAGCTGGCCAACTTCCACCGCCATGCGATCAAGCACTTTGGGATCGATTCCAAACTCGGCCTCTCCGGTCAGCGCCTCACCACTCAGCTTCAGTAGTATGCGTTTATACTTTTTCTCAGCTTTTGCCATGGCAGTGTACCTTTAAGCTACTTTATTATGAGGCCGGATCAATAATCAGTCTTTCTTTGCAGCGGCGGCCTGAGCAGCAACTTCTTCAGCAAAGTCGACCACTTCCTTTTCAATGCCTTCACCTACCTCGTATCTCACGAAGCTTACCACGTCAGCGCCAGACTTCTTCAGCAATGCACCAACTGTCTGCTCAGGGTCCTTAACAAACGGCTGCTCAAGCAAGGTGATTTCTGACACGTACTTACGAATACGGCCTTCAATCATCTTGGCGATGATTTCCGCTGGTTTGCCGCTTTCAGCAGCCTGGGCCGTGAAAATTTCACGCTCTTTGTCCAGAACGTCAGCGGAAACGTCTTCGGCACGGACCACCATCGGATTGACCGCAGCAATATGCATGGCAACATCTCTGGCCAGCTCGGCATCACCGGCAGTCAGCGCAACCAGCACGGCAATACGGTTATTGCTGTGCACGTATGCATCAACAATGCCACCAGCCGGTGCTTCAACTATCTGCACACGACGCAGATTGATATTTTCACCAATCTTCTGCACCAGTGCCTGTCGCGCATCTTCAATACCAGACGCCAGCAATTTCTCTACGTCACCTTCTTTGGTGGTAAAGGCCTGCTCAGTCACATTGTTGGCAAACGCAAGGAAACTGTCATCACGTGCCACAAAGTCCGTTTCGCTGTTGATTTCCACCAACACCGCATAGCTGCCATCGTTGGCCACACGAGTGACCACAACGCCTTCTGCTGCAGTCCGGCCTGCCTTCTTGGCCGCTTTCAGACCGCTGGATTTACGCAGATCTTCGATAGCCTTTTCCATATCGCCATCTGCTTCAACCAGTGCCTTTTTACAGTCCATCATGCCCAGTCCGGTGCGCTCACGCAGCTCTTTGACCATGCCTGCTGTAATATTTGCCATAACATCTCGCCTCATCTATTCGGATAATAAACTCAAAATAATTTCAAAAACCTTAAAAAAAAGGGGCAAAGCCCCTTTTTTAAAAAAACGGAGTGTTGCGCTGGATCGTGAGTGCCTGCGAAATTGCGCGGGCACTCAATTGATCAGGCTGACGCCTCGGGCTCTGACGGCGTCTTTTCAGCAGCAGGCGCATCAGCAACCGGTGCTACTGCTGCCGGCTCTGCAGCAACCTCGGCATCATCCACTTCGACAAAATCACTGTCACCCAGCTGGTTGCCCTGCGTTCTGCCTGCCAGACACGCATCAGCGACAGCCGTTGCGTAAAGCTCGATTGCGCGCAGTGCGTCATCATTACCGGGGATCGGGAAATCGATACCATCAGGATTGCTGTTGGTATCCACAACACCAATAACCGGAATTCGCAGACTGTTTGCTTCAGTAATTGCAATACGCTCATGATCAACATCGATCACAAACAATGCGTCCGGCAAACCAGCCATGTCCTTGATACCACCAATACTGCGTTCAAGCTTCTCTTTTGCACGCATACGCATCAGTGCTTCTTTTTTGGTCAGACGATCCAGCGTGCCATCGGATTCCTGAGCTTCAAGGTCGCGAAGACGCTTGATTGAACCACGAATGGTTTTATAGTTGGTCAGCATGCCACCGAGCCAGCGATGATCCACATATGGCATGCCAGCGCGCTGCGCCTGTTCCTTGATTATCTTGCCTGCCGCACGTTTGGTGCCTACAAACAGCACTTTCTTGTTGCGCGATGCCAGGCTCTGAATGGCGGCCAGGGCTTCATTAAACGCCGGAACTGTGTGCTCCAGATTGATGATGTGAATCTTGTTGCGGGCGCCAAAGATGAAAGGTTTCATCTTGGGGTTCCAGTAACGGGTCTGGTGTCCAAAGTGAACGCCAGCCTTCAGCATGTCTTTCATTGATACTGCAGTCATGATAATTACCTGTACATTTTTCCGGGTTAAGCCTCCACGAACCCCATATTCCAACCTTTGAAAATCAGCTTGCCACTGCTTGCCATTTTATATGGCGACAATACTGTTGTTTCATCGGCACCCAGGATATATGTGTCGGTGCGTGTGTGACGTTAGTGTGGTTTTGCTTCAGCACCGGTTTTGAGGCCGGTTTTGCAGCGGGCGCATTTATACCACAAAAGTCAGGGGGCATAAAGAAAAACTGATAAAAATCAGGTAAGATCAAAACAGCCTCAGATACGTGTCACAGGAGATGGAATGGACAGCATGATCGCAGTGGTAAAGGTAGTTGCAGCACGTGTTGCAACAGTCGTTGCAAAACCGGCAGGGCCAGCATTTACCCGCCTGGCAGCCAGTCTGGTGTTTGCAGCAGCAGGCGTGCTTGCCTGCGCACCGGCCGCACATTCGCAGCATGCGGTGATTGCCATTTACCATCACGTGTCCGACAGCACGCCCCGCTCCACCAGCCTCACACCACAGGAGTTACGCACCCAGCTGGAGTACCTGCGCGACAACCAGTTCGAGGTCTGGCCCCTGGACCGTCTGCTGAGCGCAATCAAGAACCGGACGACAATGCCTGAACGGGTAGCAGTATTGACGTTTGACGACGCTTACGAATCTATTTATACCACGGGTTTTCCGATGCTGCAGGAGTTCGGTTTTCCGATGACACTATTCGTGAGTACACAACCCATTGACGACAATCAGCGCGGATACATGAGCTGGGAGCAGATCAGGGAGATGTCTGATGCCGGTGTCATCATCGCCAATCACATGATGCATCATCCCCACATGATTGACGCACTCCCGGGAGAATCAAACACCGGGCGCCTGCAACGACTCCGCGAGGAATTGCTGACTGCAGAACAACGAATAGCGGAAGAAACCGGCCAGTCCCACAAAATTCTGGCCTACCCGTATGGTGAATTCGATGATGACATAACCGATATGGTCAGAGAACTGGGGTTTATAGCACTGGCACAGAACTCCGGCGCCGTCGGTTATCATTCGGACCTGACGGCACTGCCCCGTTACCCGCTGGCCGGTTTCTACGCTGATATCGAGTCAGCCGCTACAAAACTCAACAGCCTGGCTTTCGAGATTCTGGAGCAGTCGCCCCGTTCACCGATAACCGACAGCACCCGGCCAGCGGTGACATTGCAACTGGCCGGAGATTTTAATACATCGCAACTGGGTTGTTATGCTGGCGGGCAGGCACTGGATATTGAGTGGCTGGACCGCGAGGCGGTGCGATTCAGCATTCAGCCGGAGCAGGATTTCAGCGCAAGGCGATTTGGCTATATCTGCACGGCGCCGATGCGTGGCACAAACAGGTACTACTGGTTCAACAAGTTCTGGACCCGCCCCACGCCTGACAATGCTGACTGACGGGGTGATCTGCAACAGCCATCCGATACAATCAGGAGTTATCGAGCATACCCAGCCGGTTGACCCGGATGATGTCCTGCAACTCACTGACATACGCCTGGCCGCGTTCCGAGTAACGTGTCAGGCCGCGCGCCAGAATAATGGAATTCAGTGGCATATCCTGCATTCGCATGGCAGCGCGAAGTTCGCGCAAATCCTCGTAACTGCGATTGGTGTTAAGATTACGGAAATAGGCCGCCACAGATGCCTGAATTGATGCAAATGCCCTGACTTCATGCGTTGCATCCTTGCCGCGCCGTTGCGGCACAAGACCACAACCCTCGTCATAACACCACTGCCCAAAGATGTTGTTACCTTCCCGCGCAAAACGGGAGGTTCCCCAGGCGGACTCATTGGCAGCCTGCGCCAGAACCAGCGAAGCAGGAATCATATCCACCCGACGCATCAACTCTCGCAGCAACGCACGCTGATCCAGCTCGCTGTCGCCCAGCCTGTATTCAGCGGCGATTTCCTGCAGTCGCGCACTCTCTACAGAGGAAAGCATCTGTCCGCGCTGCACAACTTCCCACATTGGCTCCAGTTCAGTCCGGGTACTGGCAATACGTGCGTTCTCAGCTTCCACATATGTACCCAGAAAATCGAAAAAAGCTTCCTTCCGGGTATCTGTATCGCCGTAGATTTCAAAATCGGGCAGTTCGATGATCACCGGTTCCTGCGCCACATCCCGGGCCAGCTCCGTTTCTGTCAGCAGCAGTTCATCCAGCGGATTGCCGGACTGACGGTATTGCGCAAATGCGGTAAACGTGAATGCGGCCAGAACGCTGACCAGCCCGATACGGGTAAGCCAGGGAAGCCGGGGGTGACGGAGTAGTTCAAACACTATTATCAGTCCTCTTCATGGTTTATTTTGTCAGGTCTATCTTTCTCGTATCGGTCCTGCGGGTTTCATGAGCCCTCAAGACACTTGATCGTCAGACATCACTCACAATTAAATCGTTGCTAAGGCATTGATAATTATTGTTCTTCTAATATAAAAAGCAGTACAAAAATGACTTAAAAAAGCAGACTGGCCTTAATTTAGCAAACCAATTGGCGGGCACATTAACCGAAATCCACACAACAGGCAAGAATTACCGGACCAGACTACCACCCCTGCAATCGGGAGACGTTGGCGCTACCTGTTGTTTTTTCGCCCATTCCTCAGGGGTATACAAATGCAGAGCCAGCGCGTGCACACCGTCTTTCAGCTCTTCAGCAAGCATCTGATACAGATACTGATGGCGCTTGACCCGGGACAACTCCTGAAAGAAATCGCTTACAACAATCAGCTTGAAATGTGATTCTGTTGCCGGCCCGCTGTGCATGTGGCTTTCATTGATCAACTCAAAATGCAGTGGCGCGAGCCCGTCACACACCTTGCTGTCAATGCGCTGACTCATGGGAACTGATTGAATCATGATTTTTTCGCTTCGATTCTTTCGTATCGGGTTAACGGGTAGAGGGCAAGTGTAACACACACACTTGCTGCACGTGATATCATGCGCGCCCTGCTATCGGAAGCCATACCCGCCATGACTATCAATTGGTACCCAGGACACATGTACAAAGCCAACAAGGAGTTGGCCAAACTGATGCAGCAGATTGATGTTGTGATCGAGGTGCTTGACGCCCGCATGCCCGCTGCCAGCAGCAATCCATTGATGCACAAGACCCGTCAGCAGCATCATAAACCATGCCTGCATATTCTCAACAAGGCCGATCTGGCAGATCCGGCCAGCACCCGCTCATGGATTCGTTACTTCGACAGTCAGTCCGGCAGCCGCGCACTTGCCAACGGTAAAGAACAGCTATTAAGCACCGCGGTCATAGTAGGCGCGTGTCAGCGCCTGGTTGATCAGGAAAAACGCAAGTATACCGCTGTGATTGCTGGCATACCCAACGTCGGCAAGTCCACCCTGATGAACCAGATCACCGGCCGCAAGCTCGCCCAGACAGGCAATGAACCGGCGGTGACCAAAAACCAGCAACGCGTCAAGCTGAACGAGCAATGGTACCTGTTTGATACGCCGGGGGTATTGTGGCCCAAACTGGAAGACCAGGCAGCAGCGTATCGCCTGGCGGCAGCCGGCGCAATTCGCAACACCGCCATTGTATTTGAAGATGTCGCCATGGAAACTGCCGAATTCCTGATGCGGGATTTCCCGGAGGCACTGATGCAGCGCTACCAGTTCAAGACCCTGCCGGATACTGCAGAACAATTCATGTCAGAACTTGCCAGCCGGCGTGCCTGTCGCAGCCGCAGCGGCGGAACAGACTGGCACCGGGTATCGGAAATCCTGCTGCATGATTACCGCGAGGGCAAGCTGGGGCGGCTTACGCTGGAACAGCCGCCACTGGCGCCAACGGCGGCGCCGTCTGTTCAGACGCATGATTCAGTCGTTGACATTGATCAGGATACAGCCGGTCATTCATGAAAGATCAACCAATTTTTGCATTGGGCCAGCGCTGGCTCAGCGACACAGAGCCAGATCTAGGCCTTGGCCTGGTTACAGAAGTTGACGGACGTACCGTCACTATTGAGTTCCGGTCGGTCAATGAATCAAGGCGCTATGCACAAACCAGCGCCCCGCTTACCCGGCTTGTACTGAAAGCCGGTGACAATCTGGCGCTCAACAACATACCGGGTTCCGATACGACACAAACCGCCCTGACCCTGGACGTTATAGAAACCGGCAACAGCACCGTGATTTACATTGTCGAGCTCGCTGACGGCTCCCGGCATCCGCTGCCTGAGGCATTGCTGCCAGACAACCTGAGTATGAATCGCCCGCTGGATCGACTGCTGTCAGGTCAGTTTGACACCCATCACTGGTTTTACCTCAAGCAGCAAAGCCTCAACCTGCTCAGTCAGGCTCAGGATAGCGGCCTGATGGGGTTAAGCAGTGCGCGCGCGGAGCTGATTCCGCATCAATTATACATAGCAGATGAAGTTGCGCGCCGTTATGCACCCCGGGTGATGCTCGCCGACGAAGTTGGCCTGGGTAAAACCATTGAAGCCGGACTCATCCTGCAACAACAACTGGTCAGCGGGCTGGTCAGCCGGGTACTGATTGTTGTCCCCGAGGCCTTGCTGCATCAGTGGCTGGTTGAGATGCTGCGACGCTTCAATCTGCAATTTACCCTGCTTGACCGGGAACGCTGCCATGCGCTCAGGGAAAGCGATCAGCACAACCCTTTCAGCAGTGCGCAACTGGTGCTCAGTCCGCTGAGCCTGTTCACTGAGCACCCGGAATGGATGAGCGCTGCCGAGCAGGCGGGCTGGGACCTCTGCATTGTTGATGAGGCTCACCACATAGAGCTTGGCGAGACCGAAATGCACGGTGCTCAGGCCCCTGATATCGCTGATGCATATGGAGCCCTGAGTCGACTTGCGACAGCAACCAGGGGATTGCTGCTACTGTCAGCAACGCCCGAGCAGCTGGGACCGGAGAACTATTTTGCGTTACTGCGTCTGCTGGACCCGGCCAGATTTATCAGCTTTGAGGACTTTGTCAGTGAGCAGGCCCGGTATCGCGAAGTCGCCGAAAAAATTCAGCAACTTCCTGAAAACGCCGAGGAGGTGCGTGAACTGCTGGACCAACACGGCACCGGCAGAATCCTGTTTCGTAATACCCGCCGGGTTCTGACCGGGTTTCCAGAACGACATCTTCATATTCATCAACTTGCGCCGCTCCCCGCTGAGGGTGATGATCTGGATACTGACCCCCGCGTGTCCTGGCTGACTGACTGGCTGAAGAGCCAGGACAGCGAGGGCAAGGTTCTATTGATATGCGCTCAGGATGTGCTGGCAATTGCGCTGGAAAAACATCTGCGACTGAAAGTGGGGATCCGCAGCAGCGTCTTCCACCGGCACATGAGTCTGCTGGAGCGTGACCGGGCAGCCGCCTATTTTGCGGGAGAAAATACCGGACATGACGAGGTCGCTGCACGGATACTGGTCTGCTCGGAAATAGGCAGTGAAGGTCGGAATTTCCAGTTCTGTCGTCATCTTGTTTTGTTTGACCTGCCGCTGAATCCGGATTTACTGGAACAACGGATAGGCCGGCTGGATCGCATAGGTCAGCGGCATGACATACAGATTCACGTTCCCTGTGTCACTGGCAGCAGACAGGAATTGCTGGCTCGCTGGTATCATCAGGGCCTGCATGCATTCGAACAGATTTCACCTGCTGCCTATCAGCTCTGGCAAACGTTCAGCCGACCTTTACAGACCTGCCTTGACTCACCCTCCACCACCGCTGATGAGTTTACAGAACTGCTGAGCACCGTTGCGGCAACCCGTAAACGACTGGAGAAGGAACTGGAGCACGGACGTGACATCCTGCTGGAGCGCAACTCCTTTAATGCAGAGCGTGCCGGAGAGCTGGTATCTGCCATTCGAGACTTTGAGCAGCGCTGTAATCCACAAACCTGGTTGCTGAATGTACTGGACAGATACAGTGTGTTTCATGAGTTCAATAATGACGGCAGTGTCAGCATAGTCCCCAGCGAAGACATGTTGCTACCTGCTTTTCCCGGTCTGCCGGACGACGGTTTCGACGCCTGTTTTCAGCGTGACCAGGCAGTCAGGCGAGAAGACCGCGCTTACCTCAGCTGGCAGCATCCGATGATTGTTGGTGCACTCGACCTGGTACTTGATACTCACCAGGGCAAAGCCGCAATCTCCGCCATCAGGGCGGAAGTCGCAGCGACATTGATGCCCCGCCATCACCACTGTCCGATATTTGCTGTCGAATGCCTGTTTCGTATAAAAACGACTGCACCCGCGGTACTGCAACTGAGCAAATACCTGCCGGCCAGTAGCATAAACCTTACACTGGGACTGGACCACAACGAGGAGGTACGTGCGCTGCACCTTGACACGTCCAGCCTTGGCGCAAGCCTCATGGTTCCTGACAAGTCGTCCGCGCTGCAGGTACTGTCTGAGCATCACAAATTATTGCTGCAAATAATAGAGCAGTCTGCAAAGATGGCCGATAACGAGTGTCGGCGCATCACCGCAGCCGCGGCTAAAACCATGCTTGAGAAACAGACCCTTGAAATCCGGCGGCTGCTTGCATTAAAACAACGTAACCCCAATATCAGGCAGGAAGAAATTGACTACCTGAAAGACCAGACACTGGCCTTGCACAAATGTATGGATCAGGGGGAAGCCGAATTGATAGCTGTGCATGTCATACTGAGTGCATGACAGATACGATTTTTAACATGATTCCAAATTACCTTCAGACAGGACATATTGCCTTATGAGTCAAACGCCCGCCCGCAGTCACCCCTCGTTTCAATGGTTGCGCAGTCAGGTCATCCCCTCACTGCAATTGGAAATGCAGGAGTTTGAGCACATCCGGACCGGCGCAAAACACTACCATCTGGCCGCCGACAATCCGGAAAATGTATTCCTGGTGGCGCTTCGTACCCTGCCCATGGATTCAACAGGTGTCGCCCATATTCTTGAACATACCGCGCTGTGCGGCAGTAAAAAATACCCGGTGCGGGATCCCTTTTTCATGATGATCCGACGATCACTAAACACCTTCATGAATGCTTTCACCAGTAGTGACTGTACTGCATACCCTTTTGCAAGCAAAAATAGAAAAGACTTTAACAATCTTCTCCAGGTCTATCTTGATGCTGTGTTTTTCTCAAACCTGAACGAGCTGGACTTTGCCCAGGAGGGGCACCGGCTGGCCTTTGCGGATGACAGCAATCCCGACAGCGAGCTGCAGTTCAAAGGCGTTGTATACAATGAAATGAAGGGTGCCATGAGCTCGTCCACTGCGCGACTCTGGCAGACACTGACCTCTTACCTGTTCCCCACCAGCACCTATCACTACAACAGCGGCGGCGAGCCTGCACACATTCCTGATCTGAGCTACGCACAGCTCAAGCGCTTTTACGAGACGCACTACCACCCCAGTAATGCCATTTTCATGACCTATGGGGATATCCCGGCGACAGAACATCAGACTGGTTTTGAGGAACTGGCACTCAATCGTTTTGAAAAGTTGCCGGTTCAATTCAGCGCAAATGAGGAAAAACGCTATCTGGCACCGGTCAAGGTTGAAGAATTTTATGCCGTGGATGCAGAGGATGGCGTCGAAGACAAAACACACGTGGTTACTGCCTGGTTACTGGGCAAAAGCACTCACCTGGAAGAGTTGTTCCGGGCTCAGCTACTAAGTTCAGTACTACTGGATAACAGCGCCAGTCCGCTACTGGAAGCACTGGAAACTACCCACCTTGGCAAATCGCCATCGCCATTGTGCGGTCTTGAAGACAGCAACCGGGAAATGAGTTTCATCTGTGGGCTGGAAGGCTGCGCACCGGGTTCTACCGGGGAAGTCGAACAACTCATCATGGAGAGCCTGCGCCGCATCGCCACCGAGGGCGTTGATGCCCGCCAGGTTGAAGCGGCACTTCACCAGCTGGAACTGAGTCAGCGTGAAATTTCCGGCGATGGCCACCCCTATGGCCTGCAACTGATGATGGCGGGCCTGTCAACGGCGGTTCACCGGGGGGACCCGATTCAGCTGCTTGACATCGAGCCGGTACTCACGCAACTGCGCGATGACATCAAGAATCCGGACTTTATACCCGACATGATCCGCGAGCTGCTACTCGACAATCCTCATCAGGTAACGCTGACGCTGAAGCCCGATACCGGCATAGCAGAACGCGAGGCTGCCGCCGAGGTTCAACGTCTGCAGGCTATCCGCGATGGCCTGAGCATGGAGCAGCGAGCGCAGATCGTAGAGCTGAACCAGAAACTGACGGCCCGCCAGGCACAGGAAGACGACCCGGACATATTGCCCAAGGTGGGCCTTGAAGATGTCCCTGCCGAATTGCCGGTGCTGACCTCGGCAGCGCTGTCGCTGGCAGGTGCGCCGCTGCAATGGTATTCGCAGGGCACCAACGGCCTGAGCTATCAGCAGATCATAGTTGACCTGCCAGATCTGGAACCCGAACTGCTTGATGTGCTTCCCTGGTATACCAGCTGTTACAGCGAGCTGGGTGTGGGTTCAAAATCCTATGGGGAAGTGCAGACCTGGCAGGCCGCTGTTTGCGGCAGCCTGCATTGTTATGCCAGCGTACGGGGCGAGCTTGACAACGAGCAGAACTCCCGCGCCATTCTGGTACTCTCTTCCAAGGCCCTGACTGATCGCTTTGCACAAATGACAGAGCTGGTATATGAAACGTTTTTTCACGTCCGGTTTGACGAAGCGCAGCGTGTTCGGGAGTTGCTGGATCAGATAAGTGCCCGACAGGTCAGCGGTATAACCGGACGTGGGCACGCCATGGCAATATCCCTGGCAACCAGTGGCATGAGTCCCACCGCCAGCCTCAGTCACCGCTTCACAGGACTGCTTGGGGTGCGTTCCCTGAAAGAACTGACCCGGCAACTGGCTGACGAATCCAGCGCTTCTGAAGACGGCATCACTGAAAACGTCATCGCTGAAAACGTAATGGAAGAGCTGCTCAACAAGTTCCGTCGCATCCATGCCAAAATAGTCAAAGCGCCCCGCCGCTTCCTGCTGATCGGGGAAGAGCAAGATCGTGACGCTTTGATCAGCATATTGAATGACAGATGGACGCAGGTACCCGCAGTAGACAACTTGCAGGCTGCACTCCGGCTGCCGCCCGTGCGGGAACCCGTGCGGGAGTTGTGGACCACCAATACCCAGGTGCATTTTTGCGCCAAGGCCTATCCAACAGTGCCTGGCGGTCACCCCGATCATCCGGCACTGTGTGTACTGGCCGGATTTTTACGCAATGTATATCTGCACAGAGCGATCCGCGAACAGGGCGGTGCTTACGGCGCAGGGGCGGACCAGGACGCCGGTTCAGCCTCATTTCGCTTTTTCTCGTATCGCGACCCGCGACTGGCAGACACCCTGGCAGATTTTGATGGATCAGTGGACTGGATGCTCAACGAAACCCATCATGACCGTCTGGTAGAAGAGGCAATTCTTGGCGTTATCAGCAGCATGGATCGCTCAGTATCACCTGCAGGTGCCGCCAGACAGGACTACTACAACAACCTGTTTGGCCACAGCCGGGAATCCCGCATGGCTTTTCGCAAAGCCGTGCTGGCGACAACTCTCGCAGATCTGAAACGGGTCGCCAGGCAATACCTCAAGCCTGAATTGGCCAGCATCGGTGTTGTTTCCAATACTGGTCAACGGGAGCTGGCTGCGTCGCTGGGCCTGACTGTCAAACCTCTATAGACCTGACTTCAGATCAGCCAGCCATCTCTCTGCCACACGCCTGGCGTGTGGCAGGCCGGTGCAGTAGGTTAGCTGCCCCTGCACTTTGCGAATACCCGCACGACGCAGTTTGACAATCTTGCGCGCAGGCAACCCCGCCAGAACAAGCGCAATACCCCGTCGCCGCATCTCCTCAATAACAGCATACAGAGCGTTGATCGCACTGGCATCTATGCTGGGCACATCGTGAAAATCGACAACAACTATTTTCACTGCCGGATCCACTGTCAGTATTGAAGTGACGGCCTTGTCAGCCACAGCAAAAAACAGGGGTCCATTGACATCGTATACAGCAACCTCCGCTGGCCAGCCTTCTCCTGAAATCGCCTGACCGGCATCAAGACGACTGGTGTGGGTCGTCTCAGCCATCTGCCGGATAAACAAAACAGCGGCAAGACCAACACCTACGCCAACAGCCAAAACCATGTCAAACAATACAGTCAGTCCGAAACATGTCAGCAATACAAGGACGTCCCCGCCGGGGGCGGTTCGCAGCACATGTCTGAAATGCCGGAACTCACTCATGTTCCAGGCAATAATAATCAGCAAAGCGGCCAGTGCCGCCATGGGCACCATCCCCAACAGACCGGCAAATGCCACCACCGCCAGCAACACAACCATTGAATGTACTATCGCTGCTATCGGCGAACGCGCGCCACTGCGTATACTGGTTGCTGTCCGCGCAATAGCAGCCGTTGCCGTAATACCGCCGAACATCGGCGCAAGCACATTACCCAGGCCCTGACCTATCAGTTCTGCGTCGGGATCGTGCCGAGTCCGGGTCAGACCATCAGACACTACAGCGCACAACAGCGACTCAATGGCGCCCAGCACGGCGATGGCAAATGCCGGACCCAACAGATCCCGTATCAGACTGAAATTCACCTCCAGCGGCAATCCGTTGGCACCAGGCAACGTCCAGGGCAACATGAAGGTTGGCGCCATCGGCGGAATACCCACGCCACTTGCTCCCTGAAACTCCCAACTGAATCGTGTAGCGATAGTTTCCACAAGCGGCCCGCCGGTTACTGACCCGCCAGCAACATAACGATTGACCAAATATGCTGCCAGCGCGCCCACAATCAGACCGGTCAGCGGTGCCGGCACCGGCGTATGCATCCGCGGCCAAACCAGCATGACAGCCAGAGTGAATAGTCCGACAGCCATCTCCCACGGTTGCAAGGTATCGAATGACTGAGCAATGCGGATCACATTATCAACAAAATGCTCACCTGAATCCCCTGCCTGCAGTCCCAGAAAATCAGGGATCTGCATGACTGCGATAACCACGGCAATTCCCGCAGTAAAACCCAGCACTACCGGATAGGGAACAAACTGAATCAGCCGCCCCATGCGGGAGATACCCAGCGCGACCAGAATCAGGCCCGCCATCATGGTAGCGATGAGCAAACCACCCAGGCCAAACTTCTGTACAACAGGAAACAGTATGACCACAAAGGCTGCTGTAGGGCCCGATACATTGAAACGCGATCCGCCGGTGAGTGCGATGATTGCGCCTGCAACGATTGCTGTGTACAGCCCGTTCTGAGGCGGAACCCCAGTTGCGATTGCCAGGGCCATTGACAGTGGCACTGCAACGGTACCTATTGTCAACCCGGCAAGCACGTCCTTGCGCAGATCTGCAAGATGATAGCCATCACGCAACGCCGCTCGCAAACCCGTGCCAATCCGGGGGAACCTGAATGGCTCACGATGCAAAGACATGCTTGGATACTCCAGTAGACATACACAGTTAATGCGAATTATATTAACATATGATTCACATACGAAGTGAGAGACCTGTTTTATGGAAACCAAGACAGCCCGATTGACACTTTTGATAGATCCCGACAAAAAACGGGCGTTTGAGAAATTGTGTGCAGCACAGGACCGGACACCGTCGCAGGTAGTGCGCCAGTTGATCCGGGACTACCTCAAGGTTCACGGAATCGAACCTGGCGAGGACGGATGGTCGAAATAATCGTCAATCTGAAATTTTTTTATATTGCCGGGAACTTTGATTCAAACACTGAGTCTGAGTAAGTGTAGGTAGATTGCAGACAAAATTGTGGGTTTTGTTTCATTTATCTCTCCCTTGATAGTAGTATGACTTCGAGCCCGGCCTAATCAGCCGGGCTTTTTTTGTTCCCCCAGAAAAAATAACCGTATGCAATACCGATCACACTCCCGACCAGATCTGCTACCACATCAAGCATGTCCGCGCTGCGGCCGGGCACAAAAAACTGAATAAGTTCGCTGGCCACACCCAGCATCAACATATACAGCACAACAGCCATTACTCCGAATGAGTCGCGCCAGCCACGGGCGGTAAACGTCGCGACAATCGCAAACAGCAGAGCGTGGACAACCTTATCCGTCGGAAAATCACCACCGCCACCCGGCGTGGGTTGCCAGGGCAGCCATGTCTGAAACCAGAGCCTTATTGCCTCAAGCAAGGCTCCGGGCAAGGCAAGCGCAACAAAAACCAGCAACGTTGCCAGTATTGCCAGCCACCTGATTCGCGTCACAGTCTCATCCCGTTACCCGGCCTTCAGCACCGGAAAAATTCACGGTACCACGCGACAAACCTGTCGACACCTTCCTGTACAGGCGTCGCGGGCTGGTAGTCCATGTCCCTCACCAGATCAGCAACATCTGCAAATGTCGCCGGCACATCACCCGGCTGGATTGGCAGGTACTCCTTGCGAATTGGTATTCCCAGTGACTTTTCGATGGCCTCGATGAAGTCCATCAGACGCACCGGGTTGTTATTGCCGATATTGTAAATCCGGTATGGCGCTGAAGAACTGCCCGGATTCGGCGCTGATCCGCTCCAGTCAGGATCCGCACTGGCGGGATTATCAATCACCCGCACCACACCTTCCACGATGTCATCAATGTAGGTGAAGTCACGCAGCATATTGCCCTGGTTGAACACCTTGATGGGTTTGTTTTCCAGTGCCGCCTTGGTGAAAAGAAACAGAGCCATATCGGGCCGGCCCCAGGGCCCGTAGACCGTAAAAAAGCGCAGCCCGGTGGCCCGGATGCCAAACAGATGTGAGTAGGTATGCGCCATTAGTTCATTGGATTTTTTGCTGGCAGCATACAGACTGATCGGATGATCCACGTTATGTGTGGTGGCAAACGGCAGGGATTCATTCAGGCCGTAGACCGACGAACTGGAGGCAAAGGAAAGATTTGAAACGCCATAGTGACGGCAGGCTTCCAGAATATTCAGAAAACCGACAATATTCGAATCAACATAGGCCTGCGGATTCTCCAGTGAATAGCGAACGCCTGCCTGCGCCGCCAGATTGCACACAGCGTCAAACCCTTCCGCCGCAAAAAGTGCGTCAATGGCCGCCTTGTCCTCCAGATGCATCTGCACAAACCGATAGTTCGGATGACTGGCTGAAACCACCAGCTTACCTGCGCTGATTTGTGCCTGGGCTATCCCTGCCCGCTCCAGCCGACCATACTTGACCCGCTGATCGTAATAGTCGTTGATGCAATCCAGGCCGACCACTTCATCGCCACGCTGCAACAACCGCATTGCCAGTTGCGCACCGATAAACCCGGCGGTACCTGTCACGAGAATTTTCATCACCAGATCCTTGTGTAACCGGGGTGGACTATTCGCCGGCTTTGTCTACGATGCCCTGTAATTCACCGTTCTGATAAAGCTCAGTGATAATGTCACAGCCACCGACCAGTTCACCATCAACCCAGAGCTGGGGAAAAGTCGGCCAGTTTGCGATGCCCGGCAATGTTGCCCGAATCTCCGGGTTCGCCAGGATGTCGACATAGGCAAACCGTTTGCCGCATCCCATCAGGCACTGTACTGCCTGCGCCGAGAAGCCACACTGGGGCTGGTCGGGAGACCCCTTCATGTAAAGGAGAATATTGTTGGAACTGATCTGATCTTTGATGGTTTGCTCTACACTCATAAAACCTGCTACCTGTAGTGAGTTGGTCAACGTTGCGCCATTTTACATGAATTGTGCCGGAACCGATAATTGCCCTGCGGTTAAAAAATGATAAGATAGGTGGCTTGGTCGGAGGGTAGCGGTCGCTACCCTTTTTGGTTTTTAAATTGGTAGCACCATGACAACTCGACATTTTTTGACTCTGCTGGATCTGAGCCCGGCTGAATTACACAGCATAATCCATCGCGCGATAGCACTGAAAAAAAGTCCGTCGCTCAGGGCCGAAACCCTGAAAAATAAAACATTGGCGCTGATATTCGAAAAATCTTCAACCCGTACCCGGGTTTCGTTTGAAGTCGCAATGACCCAGCTGGGCGGTGCATCGCTGTTTCTCGCACCTGCAGATACCCAACTGGGCCGCGGTGAAAGCATTGAGGACAGTGCTAAAGTCCTGTCCCGCATGGTCGATGTAATAACCATACGTACCTACGAGCATGCCAGGCTGGAATTATTTGCCCGACACTCAACTGTGCCGGTTATCAACTCACTGACTGACGATTATCACCCATGTCAGTTACTGGCTGATATGCAGACGTTCTTTGAACATCGCGGTGACATAGCAGGACATTGTGTCGCATGGGTAGGTGACGGTCACAATATGTGTCATTCCTATATTAATGCGGCGCGTCAGTTCGACTTCGAACTGCGGATCGCGTGCCCGGAAGGTTTTGAACCCTCAGCTGCATTGCTGGAGGCAAACAGGGACAGGGTCAGGATTGTACGCGACCCTGCCGAGGCTGTGCGGGATACCAGTCTGGTTGCCACTGATGTATGGGCATCCATGGGGCAGGAAGAAGAACGGCGCTTGCGAATTGAGAAATTCAATGGTTTTCAGGTGACCGAACAACTTATGGAGAATGCCAGATCCGATGCACTTTTTATGCATTGCTTACCCGCCCACCGCGGGGAGGAAGTCAGCGCGCCGGTACTGGACGCAACAGACAGCGTGGTGTGGGACGAGGCTGAAAATCGCCTCCACGCACAGAAAGCCCTGCTCGAATTCCTGTGTACCAGTAATTGACCGGAACGGACCGGGCCACAACTCCCGACAATCTGTCTGGCCACAGCCAGGGTCCTGGCATGCGCTGACCCGCCGGGGTGGATTTCTGTGAATCTGCACCCCGCTCTGATTTTCATCTTCGGACTGCTCGCAATCGCACCACTGCTGTGGTGGTTTGCGCGCTGGCAACCAACGCAGAACGATCAGCGCCGCCAGCGCGAGCGATTCAATGAACAATCCATGCGCATCCTCTCCAGCGCAGTTGAGCAAAGCCAGAGTGGCATCGTGATAGCTGACTGTGCAGGCGTCATCGAATACGTCAATCCCCGCTATACCCATATCACCGGCTACAGTAACGCCGAGGCAGTAGGCCGGATTGCCGAGCTGATGAACAGTGAGGACCTTACCGACACCAACAACCTGAATATGCAGGAAGCAATGCAGCTGGGCAGCAGTTGGGAAACCTTCATGGTCAGCAGCCGGAAAAACGGCGAACGCTTCTGGCAGCAGGTCACCGCCTCCCCCATCCTGGATGATCTGGGAGCGCTGAGTCACATCGTCCTGAATATCGAGGATATCAGTGAGCGTGTGGAAACCCAGGCCCAGATGGAGAAACTGGCGTTTTACGATCCGCTGACCGGGCTCGAGAATCGGCGGCTGTTCAAGGACCGGCTGGAACAAAGCCTGAAACACATGCGGCGCAGCAAAAAAAGCATGGCCTTGCTGTTTCTGGACCTGGATCAGTTCAAGCGCATCAACGACACACTGGGCCACGATGCCGGCGATGAACTGCTATGTATTGTTGCTGACCGGGTTCGCGAGTGTGTCCGCGAGGAGGATATAGTTGCCCGGCTGGGTGGTGATGAGTTCACCATCCTGCTGTCTGATATCAAACATGCCGACGATGCAGGGCGCGTGGCCCGCAAGATATTGCAGGCACTATTCCGCCCAATTGAGCTGAGCAGCCAGGAAGTCATCGTCAGTTGCAGCGTGGGTATCACAATAGCGCCAGAAGACAGCATGAATGCCAGTGTCCTGATGCGCAATGCCGATCTTGCCATGTATCGGGCCAAAGACCAGGGGCGCAATAATTTCCAGTATTTTACCGATGACATGAATATCGAGTCACTGGCGCGCATGTCGCTGGAAAACGAGTTGCGGATCGCGGTTACCAATCAGGATTTTGTGGTGTTTTTCCAGCCACAGGTTGATCTGGTGCTGAACACCGTATGCGGATTTGAAGCGCTCGTGCGGTGGCGTCACGAGCAGGTTGATCTGATCCCACCGGATTGTTTCATTCCTGTCGCAGAAGAAACCGGCCTGATCGTGCAGGTCGGCGAAATGGTGCTGCGCCAGGCGTGTCAGAAAATAAGACAGATGCAAATCAGCGGACTGAATGGTTTTACGGTTGCCGTCAATCTCTCGGCCCGACAGTTTCGCGACCCCAACCTGTTGAACATGATACAGACCATACTGACTGAAACCGGTCTTGAACCGCGCTGGCTGGAACTCGAAATCACCGAAAGCATGCTGATGGACAATATTCAGCAGGCCATCGAAATTCTCACCGAGCTCAAGTCGCTGGGCGTTACCATCGCCATCGACGATTTTGGCACCGGTTATTCTTCCCTCAGTTACCTGACACAACTGCCTGTAGATAAACTGAAGGTTGATCGCTCCTTTGTCAGCAATCTGCCGGAGAGCGCGCGGCATACCGCCATTACGACAGCTATTATCGCCATGGCACAGCGCCTGAAGCTGCAGGTAGTCGCAGAAGGTGTCGAGACCAGTCCACAGGCTGATTTTCTGCTCGGCAATCAATGTAATATTCTGCAGGGTTATCTGTATTCACGCCCGGTTTCCTCTGATTCGCTGGTAGATGAACTGGGCCTGCTCCAGCAACGTATGAGTCTGGCCCCACGCCAGCCACTACATCTAGTGCCCCCCATACACAGCTAAACACAAGTTATCCACAAGCTATCCACACAAAAAGCACTTGCATTCATGCAAATACCGCTCTATCTTGTGTGCTGTCCGCAAAATATCGTCTATATGTAGTATTTACGCCTGTCAGCACCGAACCAAATATAACATCACGGAGATCATGGAGACCCCGATGCAAACCAATACTCCCAGCTACGGCACATCGCCTGCCAGCCCACGTCCGGGAACCCGGCCCAGTGAAGACCTGCCAGCCACAGCACCTGGCCAGATTCGCGTCATTAAACGTAACGGCGCAGTGGTCAACTATGATGATTCCAAAATAACGGTTGCCATCACCAAGGCGTATCTGGCGGTAGAGGGCGGTCCTGCTGCCGCATCTGCGCGTGTGCGTGAGACTGTTGCCAAGATGTCCGCACAGATCAGCGTCATTTTCAAACGTCGTATGCCTTCAGGCGGCACCATTCATATTGAGGATATCCAGGATCAGGTGGAACTTGCCCTGATGCGCACCGGCGAGCACAAGGTCGCCCGCGCCTATGTCCTTTACCGCGCCGAACACAATCGTCTGCGCGAACAGCAACGCAGTCGGGAGCAGGAGCCTGCATCCCTGATACAGGTTACCTACCCTGATGGCACTCAGGGCCCGCTGGACACTGCACGCCTGAATACCGTTATCGAAGAGGCCTGCGCCGGTCTGGAAGGCGTCTCCGCCAATGCTATTTATCAGGAAACCCTGAAAAATCTGTATCCCGGCGTCAAGCTGGAAGATGTGCGTACATCCTCCGTCATGACGGCCCGCACCATGGTGGAACAGGATCCGAATTATTCCTACGTTACCGCAAGACTGCTGCTTGACACCCTGCGCAGCGAAGCGCTGGGCTTTCTGGGTCTGACCGACAGCGCTACACAAAGCGAAATGAATTACCGGTACCCGACAGTGCTGCGTCCGTACATCGAAAAAGGTGTTGAACTGGGCCTGCTCTCCCCGCACCTGCTGGAGTATGACCTGGACGTGCTGGGCGAAGCCCTGAAGGCCGAGCGTGACACACAGTTCACCTATCTGGGCCTGCAGACCCTGTACGACCGTTACTTCATTCACAGTGATGGTGTACGCTTCGAGCTGCCACAGATATTTTATATGCGCGTTGCCATGGGACTGGCCAGTTATGAAGCGGACCGGGAAGCCCGGGCGATCGAATTCTACAATCTGATCTCCAGTTTTGATTACATGGTTTCGACGCCACAGCTGTTCAACTCCGGCACTTTGCGCCCGCAGTTGTCCTCCTGCTTCCTGACTACCGTGCCGGATGATCTGCATGGCATATACAGTGCCATCAAGGATAACGCCATGCTGTCCAAGTGGGCTGGCGGTCTGGGTAATGACTGGACGCCGGTACGTGCCCTGGGCGCCAACATCAAGGGCACTAACGGTAAATCACAGGGTATTGTGCCTTTCCTGAAGGTTGTCAACGATACGGCAGTCGCGGTGAATCAGGGCGGCAAACGCAAAGGCGCAGTATGTGCCTATCTGGAAACCTGGCACCTGGACATTGAGGAGTTTCTGGAACTTCGCAAGAATACCGGTGACGACCGACGTCGTACACATGACATGAACACCGCCAACTGGATTCCCGATCTGTTCATGAAGCGTGTGTTTGAAGATGGTGAATGGACATTGTTCTCACCCAACAACGTCCCTGAGCTGCATGACCTGCACGGCATGGCATTTGAGCATGCCTACGAAGAGTACGAGCGCAAGGCTGCGGCCGGCCAGATGGAAATCTACAAAACTGTCCGCGCCAAGGATCTGTGGCGCAAAATGCTGTCCATGCTGTTCGAAACCGGTCATCCCTGGATCACCTTCAAGGACGCCTGTAATGTGCGCTCGCCGCAGCAGCACGTCGGCACCATTCATTCGTCGAATCTGTGTACAGAGATCACCCTGAACACCAATGAAAACGAGATTGCGGTGTGTAATCTGGGTTCCGTCAACCTGGTCAATCACGTTAACGAAGCGGGCCTGGATACCGACAAGTTGCAGCGCACCATCAAAACTGCGGTACGCATGCTTGATAACGTCATCGACATCAACTACTACTCGGTACCCCAGGCAGAGAATTCAAACCTCAAGCATCGTCCGGTAGGCATGGGGATCATGGGTTTTCAGGATGCACTCTACATCCAGCGCCTGCCCTACAGCTCAGATGAGGCTGTGAGCTTTGCTGACCGCTCCATGGAAGCGATCAGCTATTATGCTATTCAGGCGTCAACTGATCTGGCCGAAGAACGTGGCACCTATCAGAGTTACAAAGGCTCTTTGTGGGATCAGGGTATTCTGCCAATTGATTCCATGAAACTACTGCAGGAAGTGCGCGGTGAAAAGTTTCTGGAAGTGGACATGAGTCAGACTCAGGACTGGGAAACACTGCGTCAGCGGATTGCTCAGGTCGGCATGCGCAATTCCAATGTGCTGGCGATTGCACCGACTGCAACCATTGCCAATATTTCCGGCGTGTCGCAGTCCATTGAACCGACGTATCAGAACCTCTACGTCAAATCCAACCTGTCCGGCGAATTCACTGTGGTCAATCCTTATCTGGTACGTGACCTGAAGGCACTGGATTTGTGGGATAACGTCATGGTTAACGACCTGAAATATTATGACGGCAGCCTCCAGCAGATAGATCGCATTCCGCAGCACATCAAGGATCTGTATGCCACAGCATTCGAGATAGAGCCACGCTGGCTGGTGGACGCCGCCAGCCGGCGCCAGAAGTGGATTGACCAGGCACAGTCCCTGAATCTGTATATCTCCGGCGCCAACGGGAAAAAACTTGATGTGACCTATCGCATGGCCTGGCTGCGCGGACTCAAGACCACCTACTACCTGCGCTCTCTGGCAGCCACCAGCACCGAGAAATCGACAGTTGCCGGCAGCAAACTTAACGCTGTGTCCAGCGCCTCGGAGCCGGCACCGGTGCCACAGGCCTGCTCAATCGACGATCCTGACTGCGAAGCATGTCAGTAAAAACATTTATTATCAGGGGGATAAAATGATTTCCTGGGACGAGTTCTACGACGATCCGGCAATGCCGGAAACCAGCAAGCCAGCCAGCAACACGCAAAAGGCAGCTACAAAAACCGGTCACGGCAGCGGCAATAACGCCAATGGCAGTCAGAATGGCAGTACACACCTTGCTTCTGCAGATGTGTCCGGGCAGGCAGCGTCAAGTTACGCAGATGCCATGGCCGCGGCCCGAACCATGACAGCCATGGATCATGCAGCAGCCCAGGAAACGGATGATGCCCTGTTGCCAGCTGACCCGGTTCAAGCGGATGGCGTTGCAACCCAGGGCGCCGACAAGGACGCCGCTGAAGCCGCCAACCAGCGAGTGATGGCCCAGATACAGCGACAACTGGAGAATCTGGATACCACGCCCGGCCAGGAAGAACTGGGGGAATGGACCGAGCGCGTGACTGTTGATGACAAACGCATGATCAACTGCCGGGCTGACCTGAACCAGCTGGTACCTTTCAAATATGACTGGGCCTGGCAGAAATATCAGGACGGCTGCGCCAACCACTGGATGCCACAGGAAATCAACATGACGGCGGATATCGCGTTGTGGAAAAACCCGAATGGTCTGACAGCGGATGAACGCCTGATTGTAAAACGCAACCTGGGTTTCTTCTCGACTGCTGACTCACTGGTCGCCAACAATCTGGTGCTGGCAATTTATCGCCTGATAACCAATCCGGAATGTCGCCAGTATATTCTGCGGCAGGCGTTTGAAGAAGCGATTCACACCCATGCCTATCAGTACTGTATTGAATCTCTGGGCATGGACGAAGGTGAAATCTTCAACATGTACCACGAAGTGCCCTCCGTCGCGAAGAAGGCATCCTGGGGACTCAAATACACCAAGGAACTGAACGATCCAACCTTCAACACAGGTACGCCTGAGACCGACAAGGCACTGTTGAAGAATCTGATTGCGTTCTACTGCTGCCTGGAAGGTATTTTCTTTTACTGCGGTTTCACACAGATTCTGTCCATGGGGCGCCGCAACAAGATGACCGGCACTTCCGAGCAGTTTCAGTACATTTTGCGTGATGAGTCCATGCATCTGAACTTTGGTATCGACATGATCAACCAGATCAAGATCGAGAACCCGCATTTGTGGGATGACGCCATGAAGCGGGAAGCCACGCAGATGATTCTGCAGGCCACTCAGCTGGAAATTGAATACGCACGGGATACCATGCCACGCGGCGTTCTGGGTATGAATGCAGTCATGATGGAAGAGTACCTGCAGTTCATCGCCAATCGCCGCCTGGTGCAGATTGGTCTGCCCGAGCAATTCAAGGGTGTAAAAAACCCGTTCCCGTGGATGTCAGAGATCATGGATCTGCGCAAGGAGAAAAACTTCTTCGAAACCCGTGTGATCGAGTACCAGACTGGCGGAGCCCTCAGCTGGGATTAAGCCCTCAGCTGGGATTAAGCCCTCAGCTGGGATTGAGCCCTCAGCTGGGATTGAGCCCTCAACCAATGCCCTCTCAGTGCCCGGCCCCCTGCGCCGGGCACTGAGAGACCACCACCACAACTATAAAAATTCCGTGCATGAACGCTTCAACACCCTCAAGCTGTGGTGCAATATTACTGGCCGCCGGATTCAGTCGCCGATTTGGCAGTATCAAACTGAATGCAACGCTTCCAGATGGCTCAAGCATCTTTACAAAAAGCTTTGACAGCTTATCGCAATCCATTGATGAGATTATAGTTGTTGGTCGAGAAGATCTATATAATGCTGGCACGTACTACACGCTGGGAAATCGCGATACCCGCAAAACCCTGATACTTTGTGAAGATGCACAGCTCGGTATGGGTCACTCACTACGAGCCGGCATCAACGCCATCCCCGACCACTGGTCCGCTTGCTTGATATGTCTGGCAGACATGCCCTACATCAATCCAACCACCTACAAACAGATTGCAGAGAACAGCGATCAATCTCACATTGTCATCCCCAGCCATGATCATCAACGAGGCCATCCGGTCAGTTTTGGGCGCCAGTATTTCGATGCGCTGGCTGACAGCGATGGCGATACCGGCGGCCGAAAGGTCATACAGACACACCCGAACGCCGTACTTGAACTACCTGTAGATGATAAGGGCATATTATTGGATATCGACCGCCCGGAAGATCTGGCCTAGAATGCAGGTAACCACTCAGCACGAGCAGCGCAACAGGCCAGTGACCAACGTGATCAAACAGACCTTTATACTATTGGCATTATTGCTGACACTCCAGCCCGCACACTCACAACTCCCGTCTGACCCGTTACGCTTGCAAATGGAGAACCCCCGTAACCCATTGCTGCTGGTGCAGACATCGGCAGGTGATCTTTATCTGGAATTGTTTCCACAGGCTGCCCCGCTGAACGTTCAGCGCGTCCTGGACCTGATCGCCCCGGGAGATATTTACTACTATGACAATCTCACTTTTCACCGGACAATCAACAGCACATTGATACAGGTTGGTGCGCCAGAGCGGGCCAACCGAAGCCGACCCATTGACACTGTTCCGGATGAAATCAACGCACGCGGCCTGGGTCTGGAACAACAGAGATTGCTGGACGAACGCGGACGCCCGCACGCATGGCTGAATGTAAGAGACCTCGCAGACTTTCAGACGCGGGTTCTGGCGCCACTGTACCGCTCCATGCGGATCACGGATGCAGACCAACTACAGGCCCGTCAGGAGACTGTGCTACAGCGTCTGAAGGAGATGAACCTGATGCAGGCATATGAAAACATGGGATACCGTTACAACAGCAGCCTGCCCTCTCGACGGCCGCAGGCTGGCAGTGTGTTGATGGCCAATTACGGTCCTGACACCAATGACGGTGAATTGCTGATTACACTGACCGACACACCCTGGCTGACTGGCACACACACTGTCATTGGCCGCGTGATGAGCGGTCTGACGCTTGCCGGTCAGATCAGCAGGGAACCTGAAGCCAGTGTCCGGGTTTTCCGAATTCGTATGGTAGACTTTCAGTCAGACACGTCAGCGGCGGACGTCTGAGTAGCTGTAGTGGTCCAAAAACCAGACACAGGATTAATCAGGGAATACCCGGCTATGAGTAAAACATCGCAAAAAAGGTCTCACGCCAGGCGCAAAATCAAGGCCGGCACTGTCATGCCCATGTGTCTTACCGCAGGATTTTTCCTCGGCTTTGGACTGGGCGCACTGATGGGAAATGTACTGCCGGTAACGCTGGCTGGCCTGCTGATCGGCGCAGCCATTGCTTACAAAATCGACAAGCGCAATAACATTTCCTACACGCGTCGCAAATAATCAGGCTGCAGGGTTCGGTGTCCCGACCGTCTCAGCAGGCAGAGTCGGGAAAATTTCGCGCGCGAATGGCGGCAGCGAATCCATGATGGCCTTGCCGTAAAACTTGCTGACCAGCCTTTCGTCAAACACGGTAATGCGTCCGGTGTCAGTCTCACTTCGCAGTAAGCGACCCGCCGCCTGCACCAGGCGGAAAGCCGCCTCAGGCACAGACAGAGTCATAAACGGGTTTCTGCCCTGCTGTTCAACCCATTGCGCCAGTGTCGCCTCGATCGGATCATTGGGCACCGCAAAGGGAATCTTGGCGATCAGCACATGCTGACAATACTTGCCCGGCAAATCAACACCTTCGGCAAAACTGGCGAGACCAAAAATCACACTGGATTCACCCCGATCAACACGTTGTCGGTGAAAAGTTATCAACTGCCCTTTCTGATAGTCATCCTGGCACAGGATCATGTCACGCCATGTTGCGTCCATTCCTTCAAGTACATCCTGCATCTGCCGTCTGGAACTGAACAGCATCAGGGATGCTTCCTGCGGATCAATCAAGCGGGGTAACAGTCTGATGATCGCGTCCGTGTGTGCCGCCGAATCACTGGGGTCGCAGTTCAGTCTGGGAATGATCAGCCGGGCCGCACGCGCATAGTCAAAGGGGCTGACGATTCGATGATAAACGGCATGTGCTGGCAGTCCCGCACGCATGGCCAGCACATCAAAATTTCCCAATGCGGACAAGGTGGCAGACGTGAGTACCGCTCCGGCACACTGACTCCACAGATGTTCCGTCAGGGTGCTGGCTGCCAGTACCGGACTGCAGCTGACCACCAGATCCACCGTATCACCCTGTTCAATACGCGACAACCAGCGCGCGGACGGAGCAGCGCCTGCGCTGTCCGGTGTCGCAAACGCCTGCCAGAGTTTTTCATTGCCCTCAGAACGATTGGACATGCCACCGAGCAATGGAAACCATTGCTCCGCCTGCTGCCGCGCAGGCAGCGTTTCTGCCTCTTCCATTTGCCGTCGCAACTGGGTACAGATTTCTTTCAGTCCCCGGGTGAGACGGTAACAACGCGCTGACAACTGCACAGCAAGTTCGCGAATTTCCGGTGGTACAACACCCAGCTCAAAACTCAGAGAGTCATCCCTGCCGGCGACCGCTTTTGTTGAATATACATCCTCAAGCAACAGCAACGCATCATTCAGGTAATCACCCAGCTGCTTGATAACAGGCGTCAGCTCCTGACTCTCACGCCCGATTGCGCCCGTGTCCGACAATCGCGTATCGGCTGCCAGTTTGGTCAGGGTCTTGCCAACGGAATCAAGCCACTGCAATGAACCACGCAGACGTGTAGTGGAGGAAAAGTGTTGATTCGCCTTTGCCGGCAGGTGATGGGCCTCGTCAAAAATATAGATGGTGTCTTCCGGAGCAGGCAGAATCGCCCCGCCGCCAAGTGCCAGATCAACCAGGACCAGGTCGTGGTTGGCAACCACACAATCGACCTGTTCCACCTGTTCCCGCGCCTTGTAAAAACAGCAGCGGCTGTAATTGCTGCATTTGGGACCAGCACACTGGCCTGCTTCAACGGTCACTGGCGACCATTCGTCATCGCGCAGCACGCCATCCCAGTCATCGCGATCACCATGCCATTTGCCCGCGCTGATACGTTCCAGCATTTGCTGGTACAACGCCCTGTTTGCCTCGGAAGAAACAGAGCTGTCGCCTACCACCTCGCCGAACAACTCCAGCATTGCGTTTTCACTGGCATTGCCTTGCAGCACCTGATCGAGCCGCGACAGACACAGGTATCTGCCGCGCCCCTTAGCCAACGTGTAGCTGAAGGTCAGACCGCTGTGCTGCAGAATATCGGGGAGATCTCTCTGCGTAACCTGCTCCTGCAGCGCCACGGTCGCTGTTGCCAGAACCACTTTTTTGCCAAGAAACCTGGCCAGCGGTAACGTACCCAGAACATAGGCCAGCGTTTTACCGGTCCCGGTGCCCGCCTCTATCACGCACACCGGAGCCTTGTATTCCGACGTTTCAGATTCACCGGTAGGCATATCCGCCACGACTGCCAGGGCCTTGGCTATTTCTGCAATCATCAGCCTCTGCCCATAACGCGGGCGCAGACCCTTTTCGGCCAGAATCTGTTTGTAAGCCTGTTGAATCTCTTCCTTGATCTGTGAGGGGAGCATGAGCGACCGGGTTGTTAAGACTGTGCTGTGATTATAGCACCTGTCTGGTATTATAGACGGTCGATTAGGGAGAGCAGTGAAATATGACATCGTCAACCACCCCATCCAGTCCGGAATCCACGCCTGAAACTGTTGAACTCACACAAGCAGAACCCGGGCCCGGACCAGAAGTAACTGCAACAGCACCAGATTCTGTTACAGACGGCACTGGCCCTGCCGACGCGCCGGAAACTGCACCAATCCCGCCTGAGACTGAAACGTCGCCCACACCAGCGCCGGAGACACAGCCAGCTCCCCGTCTTTCGGAAAAAGAAAAACTGCAACGCGCCATTCCGGGCACATCACCTCGTGACCTGCCAACTCTGCAGGCATTGCACAGGCGACTGACCGTGTTGCTGGAAGCTGAATCCGGTGCTGCAGATGAGGAGTTACTGGCTCTGGATGCCACGTTAAAAGAAAAGACCGATCAGCATCATGAATGGCAAAAATCCATGATCGATGAAGTTGAAAAATCACTGCAGACGCTCACCGAACACCTCAATGACGGACGTGTTCGTGAAGCCCAGAGCCTGTGGGACCGCAATCAGAATTCGCTCAAACGAATCAGTGACGAACAGACACAAACCCGTCTCCAGGACGCGCTGAATCCAATGAAGGCCGAACTCAACAAGTTGCTGGACTGGAAAAAATTTGCCTCGTCCGAGAAAAAACGTGAATTGATCGAAAAGATGCAGAGCCTGACTGCCAATGAAACCGCACCGGGACCCAAATCGAAATTGATTCGCGCTCTGCAGGATGAATGGAAACTACTTGGCCATTCCGATGACAATGATGAACTCTGGAACCAGTTCAGCGAACTGGCCAAAGTCGCCTTCGAGCCCTGCAAAATCTACTTCAAGGAACGCAAGGAAAAACAGGCAGCCAACCTGATCGCGCGCAATAACATCTGTGAACAGCTGGAAGCCTACGTGGCAACCATGGGTGAGGACATCAATCTGGCCGAAATCAGCAAACTTGAACACCAGACTCGCGAGGACTGGAAGAAGTTCGCACCGGTGGCGCAGAACAAGATCAAGAACCTGCAAAAGCGCTTCAATGCCGTGCTGTCTGAACTCAAGCAGCGCAAACGCAATGCCCTGCAAACCCACAATGCTGAGAAACTCGCCCTCATCGAACAGGCAAAGGCACTGATCGAAACTGAAGATCTGCAGGCCGCCATCCAGCAAGCCAAAAAGCTGCAGCAGCAATGGAAAGATCTGGGCCCGGGTTCCTTCAAGGAAGACCGTAAACTGTGGGCTGATTTCCGCTCTGCCTGTGATGCCCTGTTTGCACGCCGCGACTCCATCAGCCAGGAGCAACGCCAACAGGCGCAGCAGGTCGCCTCGGCAGCCCGAGACGCACTGAAAAAGATCAGTGCATTGCTGGCACTTGACGATGAGGCATTTGCAGACTCGCGCAGTGAATTTAATGCTTTGAGCAAATCCTTCCGGGACGCACTGACCGCAGATCTGAAAGCTGAACGCAAGCCCCTGCAGGATCAGTTCACCAGGATCAGCCGACGCTATGAGGCACGGCTGAAAGCAACACCGGACAAAAAAGTGTTGCAGTTAATGCAGCTGACAGGCAGCAAGGCAGCACTCTGCCAGTCGGTAGAAGAGCAATTGCTGGCAGATGATGCAAGTGACACGGATATCAGCGCATTGCGCAATAGCTGGAACGAACTTGATCCGGTCAATGATGCAAACCTGGAAGAACTCCTGAAAAAGCGCTTTCGGCAACTGGAAAAATTGCTGGACTCTGATCCTGCGGAGCGCACCAGCAACACCAGGACGCTGGCAGAAAAACAATTGCAGGCGGCCAGAATCCTGTGTGTGGATGCTGAAATCATGTGCGGCGCTGACACACCTGCCGCGGACAAGGCGATCCGAATGCAACAGCAATTGAATCAATTGCAGAAGGGCCTCGGACGCCTGCCACCTACACAAAAGGAACGACTCGACAAACTCCACGAAATTGAACTGCAACTGATCTGCAGCGGTCCACTTACCGCCCTGGATCGCAATTCATTTATGGAGCGCCTGCAGCGGGTCAGACAGAAAGCATAACCAGGACTGAATCAGACCCGGTAACGGTTCAGTACCGGGTTGGCATACATTTGCAGTGCAACCGGCTGAATTTCGGCCGGTAGTGCAGCGATACGCTGATTGAACCGGTCAGCAACTGCGGGGTCGGCTTCAAATGCAGCCAGAGCCAGTTCGCCTTCCTCACTGATCTCCGGGTATCCGGTGTCGCTTCGCGCCCTCAGTTGCAGTACCGCCAGCATATTGGTCTGTTGCAGCCGGTAGTTGTTGATCACCTGATCGTCAATCAACCGGGCAATCGCCTCGTCATCATCAGAATCCGGTTGTAACTCGGCGCCGAAGGCTACATGCACATGCCCCTTGTAGCCGATCACACCTGTCACGATGCTGTTGATATCACTCTGCTCATCCTTCTGATACGAACCGGTCGTCTGTTTTTGCAAGAGCTCGTCGGCTTTCATGCCATCACAGGGATCAAATTCATAGGATATTGAGACAGGGATGATCTGCAGCTTTTTCAACGATCCTGCCAACCCTTCTGACCGTCTGGCCATACCCAGCATCTTCAACAATGCGGTCTCGGTCTTGTCGATTCCGTCTTTGGCTCTGCCCTCGCGTTGCGCAATCCAGACATTTTTTCCGTGCTCAACAAGATGATGTATATATTCGGACAACTGCTTCGAGGACTTGAGCAGTTCCCGCCCTTTTAGTGAGCGCTTGACAATAAAACTCTTGTTCAGTCGCATCAGATCAGTAACAAACGGCCGTTTCAGGAGATTGTCGCCAATGGCTATATAAAGCGTGTCAAATCCGGCGTGATATAGCATGTAGTTGACAAATGCCGGATCCATGGCAATGTCCCGGTGGTTGCTGATAAACAGATGGGCCCGATCGGGAGACAGGTTTTCCAGGCCGCTATGCGTCAATGCAGATGTGGTGCGTTCTATCATCCGGTCCATGTAGCGGGCGATCACATCCTGCATCGTCGCGACGCTGTTGACGTTTTTAAGTTGTGCCGCAAGTCTGTTGCGAGTCAGCCATTGCACCGGGCCCGGCAAAAACCGATGGCTGCGCGGGAGATTGAACTGCGCAATACTGCGAATAAAATCCGGATCGGTCAGCAGCCTGTCCAGCACATACCGAATTTCATTATCATTATATGGACGTATATCCTGGAACGGATCATCTGGCATGGTATCGGTCATAAGGTCAGTTCACAACTCGGTTAACAACAGCGCGACGGGCGCGCGATTCTACTCATTTTGTTCCGGACTCGCAAACCATGCTCAGGACAACTGGTTTGCGACGTCTGTCACCCATCGTTCCAGTTCGTCCAGCAGCGCCAGATGCGCTGTATTGTCACTGCTGCATGAACGCAAAGCAGCAATCTCCCGCCGGCAGCCGGCGACGGACAAACCTGCGGGAACGTGCTCCGCCTCTTCGTCTGTGCTTTGATTCAACAGGCGCTGGCGCCGAAATTCCAGCCAGTCAGCCTGCTCAGCGGCAGTCAGTGTCCCCGGGAAATTGCGGGCCCTGTATCGAAACAGCATTTCCGGCAACCGGGCATCACGAAACTCGCCGCGCAGCGCCGCTGCCTGTTCTGCCAGTTCAACAGCCGGCATTTCCCGTATTCGCTGCATGACGCGCTTGTCCGCATCACTGAAAAAACCACCGCTGTACAACATAAAATCAGGATCCGGTGCCACATCCGGCGCATGTTCACTGACCACCGCCCTTCCCACACGATCAACAAAGTCAGGCGCGTTCCGGATCAGATCCCAGTGCCGCCCCGCCGCCACCTTGTCGATGCCCAGCGCCTGCATACGCTCATCAGACATGACGGCCATCGGTGCCAGCATGGGGCATCGGTTAATGTGGACGGTAGTCACCGGCAACCGGAGAGTCCCGTCAGCCCGTTGCCGGGCAGGTGTAAACATCGCATCACGCAATGCCTGCTCATCCAGGTCCAGCCAGGGCGCCGGATCCACCCGAAGGTCGTATAAAAGCACACCGTTCTTGTCAGTCGGGTGGGATGTCAATGGCACACACAATGCCGCACACCCATGCTCCGCGGAATACATGGCAGAAACATGCAGCACCGGTTTGTGTGCATGTACATCAAGTGCCTGCAAGGCGGCATGTTTTGCGCGCAGGGAAAACGCATAGTCATACAGCTTTGGTTGCGTGGATTTTACCAGACGCGCCATTGCGATAGTGGCTCTGACATCGGCAAGTGCATCGTGGGCGTCCTCGTGGCTGATATGATTGGCTTTGCTGAGCTCCTCCAGTCGAAATGAAGGCGAACCATCCTCTTTCAGGGGCCAGACAATCCCCTCCGGTCGAACTGCATAACAAAGCCGCAGCATATCGATGATGTCCCAGCGGGAATTGCCATGCCGCCACTCCCTCTCATAGGGATCGTAAAAATTCCGGTACAGCAGTTGCCGGGTCATTTCGTCATCGTACCGGATGCTGTTGTAACCCGCCCCGCAGGTGCCGGGAACAGAAAACTGCTGGTGAATGCGGCTAATGAAATCTGCTTCAGGCAGCCCGCGCAATTGCGCCAGTTGTGGCGTAATTCCGGTAATCAAGCATGCCTGCGGATGCGGCAGATAGTCCTGAGCGGGCTGGCAGTAGATCACCAGGGGTTCGTCAATCTCATTCAGGTCAGCATCCGTTCTGATACCGGCAAACTGGGACGCACGATCGCGCCTGGCATTGGCACCGAAGGCTTCATAATCATGCCAATAAATACTGAGCTGTGATGTGCCTGTCTGATATTTTTTTGTCATAAGGCCGGAATATAACATGAACCGCAGTTCTTGGCGGTGTACGAACTGTAGTAAACTTGTCAACATCATCAAATCAGACAACCCTGATCATCAGGGCAGGAATATCAGCTTATGCACTTCCCCGGAGCTCACATTCTCAGTGTCACCCAGTTTGAGCGCAGCGACGTCGAGCAGATATTTACTGTGGCCGACGCCATGCGCCCATACGCCCACCGGGAGCGCATGACCAAGGTGCTCGACGGTGCCATTATGGGTAATATGTTCTTCGAACCCAGCACACGTACCCGGGTCAGTTTTGGTTGTGCTTTCAACCTGCTGGGCGGCGAAGTGCGGGAAACCACGGATATCAAGGCCAGTTCACTGACCAAGGGTGAATCACTGTACGATACCGGCCGGGTAATGAGCGGATATAGTGACATCATTGTGATGCGCCACCCGCAGGCAGGTTCGGTAGCGGAATTCTCCCGCGCAAGCCGTGTGCCAGTGCTCAACGCTGGTGATGGCCCCAATGAACACCCCAGTCAGGCGCTGCTGGATCTGTACACCATCAAAAAGGAACTTCTATCACGCGACCAGGACATCGACGGCATGCATCTGGCCATGATTGGCGATCTCAAGCACGGCCGCACAGTTCATTCCCTGTCACAACTGGTTAGCCTGTACAAACATGTAAAGTTCACGTTCATTTCCCCGCATGAATTACGTATGCCGGAAAACATTGTTGAGGAATTGCGTCAACGTGGTCATGAGGTCATTGAAACGGAAAACATGGAAACCGGTCTGACCGACAACGATATCGTTTATCTGACCCGCATTCAGGAAGAGCGCTTTGCCAGCAAGATGGAAGCAGATATTTATCGCGGCCGCTTTCGCCTGAATCAGGCTATCTATACACGCTACTGTCAACCCAATACCGTCATTATGCATCCTCTGCCGCGCGATTCGCGCGAAGATGCCAATGAACTCGACAACGATCTGAACCAGCATCCCAGCCTTGCCATTTTCCGGCAAACAGACAATGGTGTTCTGGTAAGGATGGCATTGTTTGCGATGACCCTCGATGTATATGATCAGGTCGACAAAAGTTCCCGGGAAGTCAACTGGTATACAGAGCGTCGCTTCTGACACCGGCATCGCCTTTCCATCCAATCAGACCACAGCCAGGATCCCAAGATGACGTTTAAAGAATTGCTCCGAACCATGGTTGAACGTGAGGCTTCTGACCTGTTCCTGACAGCCGAGGCGCCTCCCAGCATCAAGGTGTTTGGCCACCTTGTACCGCTAGGCAGCACTGACCTGTCAGCCGATGTGGTATCCGCGGTTGCCCATCAGATCATGAGTGAGGAACAGTCACATGATTTTGACAAGGATCCGGAAATGAACCTGGCTATTTCAGATCCTGAAATTGGCAGATTCCGGGTCAATATTTTTCGCCAGCGCGGGCAACTTGCCATGGTTGTGCGGCACATAAAAACTGATATCCCTACTTCGCAGGAACTGGGATTACCATCGGTTCTTACTGATCTCATCATGCAGAAACGGGGGCTCATCCTGTTTGTTGGCGGTACCGGATCAGGCAAGTCGACCTCGTTGGCGGCGTTACTGAATCATCGCAATGAAACCAGTGACGGGCACATTATCACGATTGAAGACCCGGTCGAATTTGTTCATCCGCACAAAAAATCGATCGTCAGTCAACGCGAAGTCGGCGTCGATACCAACAGCTATGAATCGGCGCTCAAGAACACCCTGCGACAGGCGCCGGATGTGATACTGATTGGCGAGATCCGCAGCCGTGAAACCATGGAGCACGCCCTCGCGTTTGCGGAAACCGGGCACCTGTGTGTGTCGACCCTGCACGCCAACAACGCAAATCAGGCGCTTGATCGCATTATCAACTTCTTTCCCGAGGAACGGCATAAGCAGCTTTTCCTGGATCTCTCACTCAATTTGCGCGGTCTGATTTCACAACGGCTGATCCCCTCTGTGGATGGCAAGCGTGCGGCAGCTTTTGAAATACTGCTGGGCACACCCCGGGTGTGTGACCTCATCAAGCAGGGCAAGGTAGATGAAATCAAGGAAGTCATGGATAAGTCCGAAGAACAGGGAATGCGCACTTTCGACTCGGCACTTTACGAATTGTTCGCCGCTGGCAGAATCACCCTGGATGAAGCGCTTCGAAACGCTGATTCCAAAAACAATCTGCGTCTGAAAATTGATCTGCACAAGGGCAGTACCGGCACGGCGACTGTTCAAGAAGAAGAAACCGATGAATTCGCCGGATTGAGCCTGAGCCCGAAAGACTAGAGAACCTCCAGTCTTTAGAACCAGGCCCATGCAAATTAGCCTTTACAAATCGCGGGCGATCAACAGCTTCATGATTTCATTGCTGCCGCCGTAGATTTTCTGGATCCTGGCATCAATGTACATTTTGGCAATCGGATACTCCATCATGTAACCGTAACCACCAAAAAACTGCAAACACTCGTCCACAATTTCGCATTGCTTCTGTGTTGTCCACCACTTGGCCATGGCGGCAGTAGTTGCGTCAAGCTTGCCTTCCTGCAGTTTCATCGCACAGTCGTCTACAAATACACGGGCCAGTCTGGCTTCGGTCCACCGCTCTGCCAGCCTGAACTGAGTATTCTGAAAATCCAGGATACGCTTTCCAAACGCCTTGCGCTCTTTTACATACTCCCGGGTAAACTCCAGTGCTCGCTCCATGGCAACACAGGCGCTGACTGCGATAATAAGACGCTCCTGTGGCAGTTGCTCCATCAACTGAACAAATCCAAGCCCTTCCTGCGCGCCAAGCAGGTTTTCCGCCGGCACAAACACATCATCAAAAAATACCTCAGAGGTGTCCTGCGCTTTCAGGCCAATCTTGTCCAGATTGCGTCCCCGTTTGAACCCGCCTTCTCCCTCCGCAGTTTCCGTCTCGAGCATCAACAACGATACACCTTTTGAGCCGGCTGCCGCATCGGTCTTGACAACCACGCAGATCAGATTGGACAACTGCCCATTGGTCAGAAACGTTTTCTGACCGTTAATCTGATAACCGCCATCCACCTTTCTGGCCTGCGTTGCGATTGCCTGCAGATCGGATCCGGTGCCCGGTTCGGTCATGGCGATTGCACCTACCAGTTCGCCTGTCGCCATTTTTGGCAGCCACTTCTGCTTCTGCGCTTCCGATCCATAATTCAGGATGTAATGCGCGACAATGCCGGAGTGCACGGAGTTACCGATGCCGGTGACACCGGCTCGTGCCATTTCTTCCTCTATAACCATTTCATGCCGGAAGTCGCCACCACCCCCACCATACTCGACAGGTATGGACGCACAAAGAATGCCCGCCTCACCCGCTTTGTTCCACGCATCGCGATCAACAATGCCCTGCTCATCCCAGCGTTTGACATGTGGCACGAACTCACGACTGAAAAACCGCGCAATGTGCTCGCGCAAAATGGTTAACTCTTCATTCATCCAGGGGGATGTATGCTGCATATTACCGATCTCCTTAACGTGCTGACATCCGGATACCGGCATCAAGACGAATCACTTCACCGTTCAGATAGGCACACTGTGCAATATGCACGGCCATGGCGCCGAACTCGTCCGGAATGCCCATGCGTTTGGGAAACTGAATCATGTCGACCAGGGCATCCTTGACAGGCTGCGGTGAAGCCTCCATCAACGGTGTGGAAAAGATACCCGGCGCTACCGTCATCACACGAATCCCGTCCCTGGCCAGATCACGCGCAATCGGCAGCGTCATGGAAACAATACCGCCTTTTGATGCGCTGTAGGCTGCCTGCCCCATCTGGCCGTCATAGGCTGCCACTGAGGCCACATTGATAATGACGCCGCGTTCATTGTCGCTGTTGACCGGTGCCTGCTTGCTCATGGTTGCAGCACACAGGCGCAGCACATTAAACGTGCCTATCAGGTTCACGCGAATAATGCGATTGAACTGGTCCAGTGGCATTGCACCGTCGCGGCCTACCGTTTTACCGGCACTCCCTATGCCGGCGCTGTTTACATTTATATGTATGGCGCCGAAGTGCTGCAATGCCTTGTCTATGGCTGCCTGTACCTGCCCCTCGTCGCTGACATCGCCGGCCGCCCAGGCAGCGCTGTCTCCCAGCGCTTGAGCCTCCGCCTCCACTCTTCCCGCATCCAGATCGAACATCAGAACATTGACACCTTCTGTGACGAAGCGTTTTGCGGCCGCCAGACCCAGCCCGGAGGCAGCGCCGGTGATAAATGCTGTTTTTTCATTAAGCTGCATGGTAAAACCCCATTTGTTGTTATACCTGAAGAATGTAAGAAGCGGTTGCCAAAAGCAACCCGCAAACACGCTTTGACAAAAATAAATGGAGACCCCAAACATGCCAGGCCCGTTAACCGGATTCAGGATAGTCGAAATGGCAGCTATCGGACCTGCCCCCTTTTGCGTAATGATGCTGGCCGACATGGGTGCTGAAGTCGTTCGCATTGACCGCAGGAATCACCACCCCATGTCTGCCGAAAACCCCGTCAACAGAGGACGTCACTCAATCGCGCTGGATCTGAAGGATCCGGCAGATACAGCCATTGCACTTTCGGTTATTGGCAAGGCAGATGCGTTGATAGAAGGTTTCAGGCCCGGAGTAATGGAGCGTCTGGGGCTGGGGCCGGACTTATGCCTGCAGCACAATCCACGACTGATTTACGGGCGCATGACCGGTTGGGGACAGACAGGCCCTCTGGCGCATGCAGCGGGTCACGATATCAACTACATCGCTTTATCCGGTGCCCTGCATGCGATGAGCCGGAATGGTGAGGCGCCGCGCCCGCCACTGAATCTACTGGGCGATTATGGCGGTGGCGGAATGTTGCTGGCGGTGGGCATTCTGGCTGCACTGCTGGAAACCTCACGCTCAGGGAAAGGCCAGGTGATTGATGCGGCCATGACCGATGGTACAGCGCTGCTCATGACGCTGGCTTACGGACTGCGCTCAGCAGGTCAATGGAGCGACACGCCGGGTAGCAACATGCTGGACGGCGGCGCCCACTTTTACGATTGTTACACGTGCGCAGACGGAAAATTTATCAGTATCGGCCCTATTGAACCGCAGTTTTATGCTGAACTGCTGGAGCGCTGCAGCATCCGGGATCCGGCGTTCAGTCAGCAGATGGACCAGCGTAACTGGCCAGCGTTGAAAGGCAGGCTGAAAGAACTGTTTGCGTCCCGCACTCGCCAGCAATGGTGTGAATTGCTTGAAGGTACAGATGTGTGTTTTGCGCCGGTTCTGAGCATGGCCGAAGCACCTGAACATCCTCACAATCAGGCGCGATCCACATTTTTCCAGGGGCAAGGAGGCATTCAACCATCGCCCGCGCCCAGATTTTCGCGCACCGTCTCAGACATTCCTTTAGACGCCCCATCAGACGCCGCTTCGGAGACCGATGCAGGGATACAGGATATCCTGCGTAAATGGGGTGTGCCCGAAGCCCGCAAAACAAACCGTAACTTAACCTGTGGAGCAGACCAGCAATGTTGACCGTTGAAGAATACACCAGCCAGGACGCAGTAGGACTGGCAGATCTGCGCGCCGCCGGGGAAGTAACTGCCGGTGAGCTTCTACAAAATGCGCTCGATCTGGCGGCACGGGAAAACCCCCGACTGAATGCAATTGTTTATCAGGCCCATGATGAAGCACAAAAACAAGCGGCCCTGCTGGATCAGAAAAACACCACCGGGTTGCTGGCAGGAGTTCCGTTTCTTATCAAGGAAGTCAATGCCGTCAAAAACTGGCCGCACACCCGCAGCACAAAGCTGTTAAGTGACCAGGTGGCTGCAAAACACAGCGCTGCAACCGCCCGCTATCTGGAAGGTGGCCTGGTGCCATTTGGCAGCACCAATACGCCGGAACTCTGCCTGACCATTACCACCGAGTTTTCACTGTTCGGCCCCTGCCGTAACCCCCATAACCTCAGCCACACAACTGGCGGATCCAGCGGCGGTTCTGCGGCAGCCGTGGCAGCCGGGATTGTACCGGCCGCCGACGGCAGCGATGGCGGCGGCTCAATCCGCATACCCGCAGCGTGCTGTGGTTTGATCGGACACAAGCCCAGTCGCGGCCTGACTATCGTGGAACCGGATATGGGCAGCGCCTGGAGTGGCCTGAGTGTCAGCCACGTGGTCAGCCGGTCGGTGCGGGATTCTGCTGCGTTTCTGGATCTGTTGAAACTGAAAGCGCCGGATTTGTTTGCGCTGCCGAATTCTGCCGAATCATTTTTCTACAATCACACCCGCCCGGTGAGACCGCTGAAGATTGGCATTCAGCGCTCACACCCGGCGGGACTCGAGATCCATCGGGATTGCCTGGCTGCGCTGGATAGTGCAGCAAAGGCCTGCGAAAGTCAGGGCCACCATCTGATCGAAACCAGTCTGCCCGTTGACTACAACAAGGTTGGTCAGGCCATGTCGACCCTGATCAATATCCATGTCGCACAGATTATCTCGGCAGGACTACAGCTAAGGGAAACCGCGCTTGACAACGCCGGCCTGGCAGAATCCACCCGCCGCATGGCTGCCCGCGGACTGGAAAGCAGCGCCGCGCAATACCTCACAGCACTGGATACCCTGAAACAGGCCGAACGCCAGATGGCGCTGTTCCATAAAGATGTCGACATCATCCTTTCTCCGGTACTGGCACTGCCTCCGGCCGAGCTTGGCTGGCTGGACATGAACGCGCCGGATATTCGCGAGTATGCAACCCGTTACTCAGCCTACAGCCCGTTTACGGCACTGTATAACGGCACCGGGCAGCCCAGCATTTCTCTGCCACTGCATAAAAACGCCGCCGGCCTGCCCATTGGCGTGATGTTCAGTGCTGCCTGGGGAGAAGATTTATTGCTGTTGCAACTGGCTCACAGCCTGATTCCGGGTATCGTACCGGTTGCTGCAGGCGCATGATCCCGTTCTGTGCCGGTGGGCAAGCTGACTGGCTGTTGTTATAATGCGCGCCTTTCGAATCTCCAAAGATAACAGGAATTTCATCAGACATGAGCAAAACTACTTTTTCCCGCTGGCGCCCGCATCCATGGCATGGACTGGCAGTTGGTCCTGACGTACCTCGCGTAGTTACCGCGTATATTGAAATCAGCCCGTTTGATCAGATGAAATATGAAATCGATAAGGAATCCGGTTATCTGTGCATCGATCGCCCGCAGCGCACCTCTGCCCAGCAGCCAACGCTGTACGGGTTCATTCCCCGCACCTACTGTGGTGATCGGGTACGGGATCTGATGCCCGGCACTGAGTGTGGCGATGGTGATCCGCTGGATATTTGTGTCATCAGCGAACGGGCCATTGATCGAACCGAAATATTACTGAAGGCAAAAGTCGTAGGTGGTCTGCCAATGAACGATGGCGGCGAAGCCGATGACAAGATCATTGCCGTTCTGGTTGATGACCCCGCGTTTGGCCATGTCAATGAAATCAGTGAGCTGCCACCGATCATGATCGAGCGCATCGCGCACTACTTCCGCACCTATAAAATGGTACCGGGTAAAGAGAACAAGGTAAGCATTGGCGATCCCTATGGATTTGACCGTGCAGCCAAGGTGTTGGCGGCAGCCATTGCTGACTATGAGCAAGACTTTGGTGACCTGCCCAAAGACTGACCAGTGCTACCGGGTACGACTACTTTACCGGTAGTTTGTGTCTGACTGCAGTTACTTCGGCCAGAATCGAGATTGCGATTTCGGCCGGAGTCTTACTGCCTATTTCAAAGCCGATGGGTGCATGTAAACGGCCTATCTCAGCGTCAGACAAACCCAGCTCGGGCAGGCGCAGGCGACGGCCGGCCGAGGTGCGTTCCGATCCCATGGCGCCGACATAAAATGCCGGCGTCTTCAAAGCCTCCATCAAGGCCATGTCATCGACGCGCGGATCATGTGCAAGTGCAATGATACCGCTGTAGGGATCGCTGAACTGATCCCTGACAAGGTCATCAGGCAGGTCAGCCGACAGATGCACTCCCTCAACATGCCAGTTACCCAGATATCCGGGGCGCGGGTCACACAGTGTGACTTCATAGTCCATGGTCAGTGCGAGCTCGGCGACATATCTGGCAACATCACCAGCACCAAGCAACAATAACCGGTAGCGCGGACTCAGACTGTGCAGCATGCGCTCGTCATGCAGGATGACCGCATCATCTGACGCACTGTGCTCGGCACTGACTTCACCCGTCTGCAGATTCACCTGGCGACTGATACACCGATGATCATTAAGAGCCGCATCCAGCGAATTAAACACCCGTATATTTGATTCGGAGGCTGCCAACAGCTCCACCAGTACGTGCAGTTGTCCGCCGCAAGGCAGTCGCAACCGCGCCTGCTCTTCGACCGAGACACCATAGTGCACAACAAATGGTCTGGATTCTTTGATATAACGTTGCTTCAGGTCACCATTACGTAATTGCTGCAGAAAGTCTTCTTCTATACAGCCGCCGGAGATGGAGCCGACCAGATCGCCGTCAAGCGTACACGCCATCATTGCGCCAATCGGACGCGGTGAAGAGCCCCAGGTTTTGAGAATGGTACACAACCAGACGGGTTTGCCAGCGCGTAACCAGCCCGCCACGCAATTGATGATGTGATGTTGACTGCTCTGCATGTAGTTTCCTGTTGCCAATATTTATTCTTGCCAGCTACACATACCGTGTTTTCCAGCTGCCTCGCATGAACAGGGTGACACCAACAATACTCATTGTGGCGTCAGCAATGAACACCGACCAGTATACACCTTCCGGCCCCCAACCGGCGCCACGGGTAAGGCTCCATGCCAAAGGTATCTGAACAACCCAGAAAGCAAAACCATTAATCCAGGTTGGCGTCATGGTGTCACCCGCGCCATTGAATGCCTGCGTCGCTACCGAACCCACGGCAAGAAATACAAAGCCGTAACTGAGGATTCGCAGACTCTGCATGCCGTTGGCAATCACATCCGGGGCATCACTGAAAAAGCTCATGATCCAGCCGGGACTAAAAATAAGAACCAGAGCAACCAGTCCCATGTAGATCAGGTTGTAAACGGCTACCTGCCATACGGTCTTTTCCGCACGATCCGGTTTCCCTGCTCCCAGATTCTGTCCAACCAGGGTTGCCACTGCATTGCTGAGACCCCAGGACGGTAGTATCACAAACAGAATCACACGGATGGCTATGGTGTAACCAGCCACAGCTTCTGCGCTGTGCATCGAGACCAGACGCATCAGAAACACCCAGCTTGCGGTTGCGATCAGAAATTGCGCGATACCTCCAACGGAAATGCGACACAGCTGCAACACAATAGACAGGCGAAACGCCAGATCCGACAGGGCAAGTCGAATTCTTCGATTGTGCGCGCACAGATAATAGACCTGATACGCCACACCGGCACCACGTCCAATGTTGGTCGCGACCGCCGCTCCGGTCAGCCCCATTTCAGGAAAAGGCCCCCAGCCATAAATCAACGTCGGATCCAGTATGATATTAATACTGTTGGCGATGATCAGCGCCCGCATGGCAATGCTGGCATCACCGGCACCTCGAAAAATCGCATTGTTCAGAAACAGAAATACAATGGTGAAACTGCCGCCAAACATGATGCGGGTATAGGTCTCCCCGGTGTCGACCACTGCCTGCCCGGCGCCCATCAGCAGCAGAATTCTGTCTGCATAAAAAAGACCCACCATCCCGACCAGTACTGATATCACCAGCCCGACCCAGATGGCCTGCCCGGCAACAACCGCGGCGGCCTGCGGATTATTTTCTCCGATACGGCGGGCAACCAGCGCAGTAGCGGCCATGCTCAGCCCGATGGCAACCGCATACAGCAGTGAGATGACTGCTTCAGTCAATCCGACAGTTGCGACCGCGTCAGCACCAAGTCCCGCTACAAAAAAGATATCCACGATGGCGAAGACTGACTCCATCGCCATTTCCAGAATCATGGGCACAGACAATAGAAATGTTGCGCGCGCTATTGAGCCTTCGGTGTAGTTAATGCTGGCGTTGCCGATCAACGCCTGTTTTAACAGGGCTGACCCTGCCCGTATTTTTTTCAGCATGGCGTCCTTCCGAGACAAGCAGGCGAGCGCGAAGTATAATCGCCTGCGCTCTAACTTGTCTTTAGCCATCTTTGTCACAATATGTTACAGTGACGATTTAAGTCAGCGGAAAACTTTCAAAACGCATGGAAAGACACGCAGCATGAAGCTACCCGTTCTGATATGCGATGACTCCAGACTCGCACGCCGCCAGATGGCCAGATCCCTTCCACAGGGATGGGACGTTGAACTCTCATTTGCAGAAAACGGTGCTGAAGCCATCGACATGATACACCAGGGCAGAGCTGACCTGCTTTTCCTGGATCTGAACATGCCTGTCATGAACGGTTACGAAGTACTCGACCTGATTCGATCTGATGATCTGCCGACCATGGTTCTGGTTGTGTCAGGTGATATCCAGGCAGAAGCGCGCAGTCGTGTTATGGCTAAAGGCGCTCTGGACTTTATACAAAAACCAGTATCGCCGGATCAGATACGCGATGTATTGCTCCGTTACGGTATCTATGAAAACTCAGGAAATCCAGCGCCGGACAACACGGCTACCTGCCGGCAAACCAGCCAGAGACCGGACTTTCAGGAAGCTCTGCGTGAAGTAGTAAACGTCGCCATGGGACAGGCTGGCAGCCATCTGAGTGATTTGCTCGAAACCTTTATTCAACTACCCGTACCCGAAGTGTTCATCTGTGAATATCAGCACATCGACCGCCATCTCGCTTATGCTGATGGCCGGATGCTGAGCGCCGTTTCACATGGTTTCAGTGGTAACGGTGTTGCAGGGGAAGGCATTGTGCTGCTGCGCCCTGAGAATATACGGGATCTTCACAAACTGGTTGCCAGCGATCTGCCCACCGATGGTGACTCATATGCAGGCGTTCTGACCGATTTATCAGAACTGCTTGTTGGATCGTGTCTTAAGGGCATCAGTAAACAACTCGACCTCGATTTCAACCACAGCTACCCGGCAGTACTTGGACATACGCAGATCTGCGCGGATCTGCTCGACTGTGCTGACAACCAACAATCGGTGCTGGCAGTCAACATAACATACCACCTGCAGCAACCTGAGATGGACTGTCATTTGCTGCTCATTTTCACCGAAGACTCTATTCCCTCGTTAACGGCCCGTGTGGAAATGATATCAACGGAAAATCCATGATGCCCCAGTCACTCCGCAATGAAACATCAACCGATGGCATGGATCGGTTACACCTTATCATGCAACTGCTGCAGACACTGGATAACGGTCTGATCCTGCTGGATCGCAATTATACCGTTCAGTTGTGGAACAGTTTTATGGAGAACCACAGCGGAATATCCAATAATGAAGCACGTGGCCACAACCTGTTTGATTTGTTTCCCTACTTACCGGCAGCCTGGCTGAAGCGCAAAGTAGACTCGGTGTTCAAGCTGCACAGTCGCGCATTCTGTACATGGGAAGAACACCCTCGCCTGTTTGACTTTAAAAGTACCCGACCACTGACCGGTCACTCCGCAAAAATGTATCAGAACATTACCCTGATTCCATTGATAGGTGTCGACAGTTCTGTTTCACAGGTTTGCCTGATGGTCTATGATGTTACTGAAATCGCCACGCGCAAGAAGGAACTGGAAGGCGCAAACCAGACACTGAAAACCCTGAGCCGCACAGACAGTCTGACCAGTCTTCACAACCGGGGTTTCTGGGAAGAAAATCTGATTCTGGAATTTCTTCGCTGCCAGCGCAACCAGCGTCCTTCCAGTCTTATTCTGTTCGATATCGATCATTTCAAGGAATTCAACGACACTCACGGACATCAGGCCGGCGATCAGGTACTGCGTGTAGTCGCTGCGCTGCTAAAAAGCCTTTGCAGGACGACTGATACGGCTGGACGTTACGGTGGTGAAGAGTTCGGAATCATCCTGCCGGATACGAACAGCGAACAGGCACTGGTGTTTGCCGAGCGTCTGCGCACAAAAATCGATGCCACGGCGGTGGCATGGGAAACTGAATCTCTCAGCGTGACAATCAGCATCGGCATCAGTGAGTTCGCAACAGACATGCGATCACACCAGGACTGGATTGAAAAAAGTGATACCGCGCTCTACGCGGCAAAGGAAAGAGGTCGGAACCAGAGCGTATGTGCTGACTGAACAGTGCAGCAATTGACTGGCGTGACTGCCGCCACCACCCTCACTGCAAACTGAACGGTGTAAACTCCTGCTCCAGAGCCAACAGGAACTTCTTGCAGGCTACCCCACCACCAAATCCTGTCATGGATCCATCGCTACCGATCACCCGATGGCACGGAATCACAATTGGAAGCGGATTCTGACCATTGGCCGCACCTACGGCCCGACTGGCATCCGGGTTGCCGATCATTGCTGCTATCTCGCCATAGCTGCAGGTCTGACCGTATGGAATAGTTTCCAATGCCCTCCACACTGCCAGCTGAAAGTCGGTACCGACAGGAGCAAGTGGTAGCTCAAACTGCTTGAGTTCGCCGGCAAAATACGCGCTGAGTTGATTCTTAACCTGCTTGAAAGCGTCGTTACGACGCATCCAGTCCGGCTCAGGCTGCCTGGCGGCCTTGCCTTCAGGAAAACTGATCAGGGACAGCGCGTCACTATCTCCGGCCAGCAGCAGGCTGCCGACCGGAGATTCATATACGCTGTAGTAAACAACATTCACCGTATTACTGTTGAGCACGCAGTTCGTCTGACAGTGCGATAGCCCGCGAGATGACATATTGCAGAACCGCAGCGGAGTCGGACTCTTCCAGTTGACCGGAGAACGATACCATGCCGCCACTGGCCAGCTCTCCACCAAGCACTACCGAATTCCAGTTCTCAAGACTGTGGAGACGTTCCGAGTAACGCAGATCAGGGAACACCCCAGCCCCATCACTGGCCGCATTATTTCCGTGACAGACGCTGCAGAACCGGCCATAGGTCTGTTCGCCCTGAGCCAGCATTTCGTTGTTGGCAATCAGTGCTGGCGGATTCAATTCCTGCTCTTCCGCGACGGCTATCTGCGTTGGCAACTGATGCGTGCCGTTCAGGGCATAAACCAGCACCCGAGAATTGTTGCTGGAACGTCGCGTTGTAGATCCGATCGCGCCGGGGCCGTCCTGAGGCAGAGCGCGAGAACCAGTCACCACAGCCACATACTGAGTACCATCAAGCATATAGGTAATCGGTGCGGCTACCGTGTGTGACTGGGTGATTGCCGACCACAACCGCTCGCCATCAGTATCGCGATAGGCAACAAACTCACCTGCTGCATTGCCCTGAAATACCAGACCACCGGCAGTGGATACCACGCCTGCAGCAGCTGTGGGATTCAGTTGCGGTTGACGCCACACTTCGCGTTGGGCAACGGGGTCCCATGCCAGCAGATAGGCTTTGCGCTCCGGCGCATTTTCACCGGCAGCCATGATCAGACGTGCGCCCTGAGCCATGTCTGTCCCTGTATTCCAGCCGCGTTCCGATCGCTCAAATTCAGGTTGTGCCACATACCCCATGATATTTTCGGTAGCCGGAAGATAGACAAGATTGGTTTTCTGACTGAAGGACATCGGGTACCAGTTATGCCCACCCAACGCACTTGGCTGAACGATGACCGGCACACCAGTCTCGTTATAACGTGCCTCGGGAATCTCCACCGGTCGACCGGTTTCCAGATCAATATGCGAAGCCCAGCTCACCGGGACAAAGTTTTCCGCTGACAGCAACCGGCCTGTCAATGCGTCAAGCACATAGAAAAATCCATTCTTGGGCGCCTGCATAACCACACGACGCGTTTCGCCGCCGATATTCAGATCCGCAACAATAATCTGCTGGGTTGCAGTATAGTCCCAGGTTTCTCCCGGAACGGTCTGGTAATGCCAGACATAACTGCCGTCATCCGGGTTTATTGCCACAATTGACGTCAGGAACAGGTTGTCACCACCGCCAGGACTGCGCAGTGACTGGTTCCAGGGTGAACCGTTACCAACACCGATATACAACAGATTTGAATCAGGGTCGTAAGCCATGGAGTCCCATACAGTGCCGCCGCCTCCCATGGACCACCACTCACCATTCCAGGTCTCGGCAGCCCACTCCAGTTCCGGCTGCTCAAAACCGTCAGCCGGATTGCCGGGGACAGTAAAATAACGCCAGAGCTGATCGCCTGAATCTGCATCATATGCTGTGATGTATCCGCGCACACCGTACTCACCACCGCCGTTGCCGATAATCACCTTGCCATCCACAATACGCGGCGCACCGGTGATTGTGTATGGCTGGCTCTGATCGGTCGTTACCACACTCCAGACCTGTTCACCTGTTTTGGCATCAAGGGCGATCAGGCGACCATCCAGCGCACCAAAAAAGACTTTGCCATCCCACACGGCAACACCGCGATTGACCACATCACAACAGGCATCTACACCCCTTGCGCGATCAACTTCCGGATCAAACTCCCAGAGAACGCGGCCGGTCTTTGCATCGTAGGCCTTCACCATGCTCCAGGCCGTGGTGACGTACAATGCTCCGTCAACCATTATCGGTGTCGCTTCCTGGCCACGACTGGTGTCGAGATCAGATGACCAGACCAGTCCCAGACTACTGACATTGGACTCATTGATCTGGTCCAGCGGCGAAAACCGTTGCTCCCAGTAATTGCGGCCGGTTGACATCCACTGACCGGCGTTATTGTCTGCCGCAACCAGGCGGTCGCTGTCCACAGACGCCTCATAAGGTGGGTAGGACGGTGCACTCGCAACCGGTTCTGATGCAGCAGGCGTAGATGCGGTTTGCTCCGCCGGACTGCAGGCCGTAATCACCAGTGCGGCAATTGCCAACATACCCATTTGTTTGAAGTTGATCATGTATTCCCCCTGACAAGGCAGACTAAGATTCTGTGTTATGTTGTTATCGATCCTGCAATCTGAATACCAGCACGGCGTTTCCGGGCATCTGCCCGAATGTAGCATAGCCGGTGCTGACAATCATGTAATCGCCGGACAGCACCGGGCCGGTTGCATCAATCGAACCGCCTTTGGCGCTGACACCGTTAATGGTCTCAAATTCCCTGACAGTATCGTATTCCCAGACCAGTTCCCCGGTAACCGGATCATGCGCAAACAGGTAACCACTCAGGGAGCTGGCAATAACAACATCATCAGTGCTGGTGACCGGTCCTGAATAGGCGTCCATGCAGCCGCGCACACCCTCTGCACAGCGTTCGGGCACCGGTGCATACCACAATACATGCCCGGTTTTCATGTCGATTGCATGCAGTCCCGGTTGCGCCAGGATGACACCATCGTTTACACCGCCACGGTCGGAAACAGGCACATACAGCACGTCACCGTGAAAACTCATACCCCAGTGAATACCTCCCAGCGCCCCACCGCGGCCAACCCGGACCGACCATAACAACTCGCCGTTATTGTCAGGATCCAGTCCGACAACCACGGCTCCCTTGGTCCCGGCAACAACGATATCCTGACCATTGGAAAGCGTGGTAGTCACAATGGGCGCACCAATGTCCACATCCGGTCCCGCATCCGGACAGTTCGGGTGCGAACCACCCATTGCACACGCCATGGTGAAAGCGTCATCAGTCATTGTCTGGTGAATCCAGCGGATATTGCCGTCATCCATGTCAAATGCGATGACCGAGTCACTGCTGTTGCTCGCCGGACGTGTATAGTTCTGGCCGGTTCCTGCGTATACCACTCTGCGTTCCGGATCCATGCTGGGTGCCTGCCAGATCGGGGCGCCGGAAGGTGCATATACCGGGTTGCCCAGGCTGTTCACACCTGCCTGCGTGGGCTCTTCCATCACATAGGTATGCCAGAGCTTGATGCCCGTGTGAAGGTCAAAAGCAGCGACATTGCCGCGGAACGTACAACAGTGATGATCAGGTCGGCCGGCCGCGCCAACTTCGCCTGATGAAACCGGCACAAATATCTGGTCACCGTGCACTACGGGGGAGCCGGTACTTCGGGCATAGGGATGGGGATCAACCGGTGACTCCCACTTTACTTCGCCGGTTCGTGCATCAACCACATGCAGATTGTTCGACACATCGGCAATAACTGCCAGATAGGTATCATGTACCCGGGAGAATGCCACTGGCACGGCAGCGCGCACTTCCTGCGGCGCTTCATAGGTCCAGTAGGTGCATCCCGACGCGAGATCCATGGCACGCACCTCGCCGGAAGGACTACCCATGATCATCACATCGTTGATGACAGTCGGTTGAGCCCGTGCAACCGAGGCATTGTCCAGACCATAGGCCCACACCAGCTCCAGTTGATCCAGGTTGGCAGCGTTGATACGGGTACCTTCTGAGCTTTGATAGCGGGGATTGCTCAGGCCATTACCCCAGCCGTTCCAGTTTCCGGCAAGAGACAATTCAAATTGTGGCATGGGCAGTTCGCAGCGTTGCGCAGACATGTCAACGGCAACCTCCTCCTGCATCGGAGATCCTGCAAGGTATTCCGCCAGGGCTATCTGTTGTTCGGCCGTCAGCACAGCACCCTGAGCGCGCATGGCACCTTCGGTCAGTGCCCGGAAAATACTGTTCGCTGTGTAGGTGGAGAGCGCGTCGCGCGGCGGTGTGCGTTCATCCTGAGGCGCGGTATGACACATCGCACAGTACTGGGTGTACAGGCTGTCCCCATCCAGATTCTCTGCAGCATGCGCCACCATAAAAAATGTTGAAACAAACAGGGACAATACTACCCCGCCAGATTTTTTGAACATACTACCGCCCTCTGCGCTTGGTGATGCAATAACTGATCTGATTCACAGCGCCAGATATTAACCCAAACCCGCGGCAATGCGAACTGCTGATCAGCAATCCGCACGATTCCGGTGCGCCGACACGTCGTCCAACTAGCCCTGTGTTATGGCTTTGGTGTATAGTTCACGGCATCGCAGAGCCTGCTCTAACCCGCTTATGGATACCGATATGACCGACAAAAACAACCGTAAATTCTCCAGCCAGGTAGTCGATGGTGTGGAACATGCCGCCAGCCGGGCCATGCTGCACGCAGTTGGATTCAGCCGGGATGATTTCAGAAAACCCCAGGTCGGCATCGCTTCCACCTGGAGCATGGTCACGCCGTGCAACATGCATATCAACAAACTCGCAGATGATGTCCAGAAGGGTGTCGATGCAGCCAGCGGCAAGGGTGTCATATACAACACCATCACCATTTCCGACGGCATCTCAATGGGTACCGAGGGGATGAAATACTCTCTGGTTTCACGTGAAATTATCGCCGACTCCATAGAGGCAGTTTCTGGCTGCATGGGCCACGACGGCATAATCGCGATCGGCGGTTGCGACAAGAACATGCCGGGCTGTCTGATGGGTCTGGCACGCCTGAACCGACCATCAATCTTTATTTATGGTGGTACCATCATGCCGGGCAAAAACCACACGGATATCGTGTCGGTTTTCGAAGCTGTGGGAGGTCATGCCAATGGAACTGTTTCAGATATCGAGCTGAAAAACATTGAGGAAACTGCTATCCCGGGCCCCGGATCCTGCGGTGGCATGTACACGGCCAATACCATGGCGTCAGCCATTGAGGCGCTGGGCATGAGTCTGCCCAACAGTTCCGCGCAAAACGCCATCTCCAGAGAAAAGGAAGATGACTGCGTGCGCGCCGGCGCCGCGATCATGACGCTGATCGAGCAAGACATCAAACCTTCAGACATCATGACCAAAGCTGCCTTCGAAAATGCCATAAAAGTCGTGATTGTGCTGGGCGGTTCCACCAATGCTGTGCTGCACCTGATTGCCATGGCCCACACCATTGGCGTGCGCATCACACTTGATGACTTCACCCGTATCGGCAAAGAAACACCACTGCTGGCTGATCTTCGCCCCAGCGGCCGCTTTCTGATGTCCGAGCTGATCGAAATTGGCGGCATCCAGCCGCTGATGAAAATGCTGCTGGATAACGGCATGCTGGACGGTTCCTGCCTGACTGTCACCGGTAAAACGCTGGCAGAAAATCTGGCGGACGTTCAGCCCTACCCTGCTGGCCAGGAAATCATCCGGTCACTGGACAACCCCATCAAACCAGACAGTCATCTGGTGATCCTGAAAGGTAACCTGGCCCCCGAAGGCGCTGTTGCCAAAATCACCGGCAAGGAAGGTCTGACGTTTACCGGATCGGCGCGCGTATTCCATTCGGAAGAAGAAGCCATGAAAGGCATTCTGGATGGCACCGTAGTTGCCGGCGATGTTATTGTCATACGCTATGAAGGACCACGTGGCGGCCCCGGCATGCGCGAGATGCTCAGTCCGACCTCCGCCATCATGGGCCGCGGACTGGGCCAGGATGTTGCCCTGATTACCGACGGGCGTTTTTCAGGTGGCAGTCACGGTTTTGTGGTTGGACATGTGACACCTGAAGCCTTTGAAGGTGGCCCGATAGCGATTATTGAAGATGGCGATGAAATAACCATAGATGCTGAGCAGCAGGTGGTCACATTGAACCTGAGCGACGCTGAGATAGCCGGTCGGCTGGCTGCCTGGCAAAAACCGGCACCTCGTTACACACGCGGCGTCCTGGCCAAATATGCCCGCACCGTTTTATCGGCATCCGAAGGTGCCGTTACAGATCAGGATGCCTCAGCATGCTGATTCGTTATCAACTGGATAAACAGCAATACCTGATTCCGGCCCAGGGCGAGATTACCAGCGAATCGCTGGCTGCTGCCATCTGGCTGGATCTGGTAAATCCCGATGATGACGAACGTACCCAGATTGAAAGCCTGCACAGCCAGCCACTGCCCGACACTGAAGATGTTGAGGAAATCGAGGCCAGCGCCCGCTCTTATCAGGACGAGGCCGGCCTGCATGTGCATTCCCTCTTTTTGCACAAAACAGATGAACGGCACCGGAATACCAGCGTCGCCTTTACACTCACCGACACGCAACTGATCACCCTTCGCGAGCGGGAGATACCCGCATTCCGTCTGTTGCGGATGCGGGCCCGGCGTCTGCGTGGACTGGCGGAAGACCCGGTTTCCATATTGCTCGCGCTGTTCGAAATAAAGATTGATGACCTTGCCGACACGCTGGAAGAGGTGTACACGCAATTGGAGGAAACCAGCAACTGGGTCCTGGAAGATAACGACAGTCCGATAGAAGACGCACTGGATGAACTGGCTCGCCAGGAAGACACCAATGGCAAAGTGCGCCTTTGTCTGATGGACACCCAGCGTGCGCTGAGCTTTCTGTTACGGCGCGGCAAACTGTCAGCCATGCATGCCGAAACAGCCAGGGAACTGCTGCGTGACATCGACTCACTGCTACCGCACAACAGTTTTGTGTTCGACAAAATCAACTTTCTGATGGACGCGGCGCAAGGTTTTATCAGTATCAAACAGAGCCAGATTATCAAGATCTTTTCAATCGCAGCCGTGGTTTTCCTTCCGCCAACTGTTATAGCCAGTGTTTACGGTATGAATTTTGAACTTATGCCTGAACTGCAGTGGAGTCTGGGGTATCCCTGGGCACTTGGCCTGATGGTATTGTCCGGCGTTGCACCCTATCTTTTCTTTAAGGTAAAAGGCTGGTTGTAACTCCCCCCCACCTGCCACACGATGTAACAGATTACAGCTTTGCCACGCAACATCCCTGTTGTACATTTACAACCTGCAGATCCGGAATATGAAAATCAACAAATCGGATTGAAGGGGTTGATGTGACGTCAATATGGCACAGACTTGTTAACCGCTCCATAAACATCCGCCAGGGTGAAGGTCCTTCACTATTTCTGTCCGGATTCTATTATTTCCTGCTGTTGTGCGCGTACTACATCATCCGCCCCATTCGCGACGACATGGGTGCAGCCGGAGGCGTGGAGAATCTCGCGTGGCTGTTTACCGGCACGCTTGTCGGCATGATGATTCTGCATCCCATCTACACCGCCATGGTCAGCCGCATGCCGCGGCGGCAGTTTATCGCGCTGGTCTACCGCTTTTTTATCCTGCAACTCGTCCTATTCTATCTCGCATTTCAGGCGTTGGAAGGCGTCAGTGAAGTCTGGGCAGGACGCATCTTCTTCATCTGGACCAGCGTCTTCAATCTGTTTGTTGTGTCGGTATTCTGGTCGCTGGTCAATGATGTTTTTCGCCCGTCACAAAGCAAACGCCTGTTTGGTGTAATTGCAGTGGGTGGTACAGCAGGCGCTCTGACTGGCTCAACAATTACCTCGGTGCTATCTACCACCTTTGAACCGGTTACGCTGCTGTTGATATCGGCGGTGTTGCTCGAGATTGCCGCGCATGTTGCACGCTTTCTCAGCGACAACGAAAACAGCCTTGCACTGGCAGCGATTGAAGATGAAGCGGAAGGAAGAGACAAGGATATCCGCGAACTGGCCGTTCCGGATGCAAATATAGTTACACAACGTGTAAATGAAAAACAGACAGAAGTGATTGGCGGCAGCGTACTCGATGGCATGAAACATGTCAGTCGCTCGCCCTACCTGCTTGGTATTGCGCTGCTGATGCTGCTGTTTACAATTGTTTCAACGTATCTGTATTTCCAGCAGATTGCCATTGTTAACGACGTATACGGCGATGACCGTAGTGCGCGCACGCAACTGTTTGCCAATCGCGACCTGGTGGTCAACGCCATCACCCTTGTTGTGCAGATGTTTCTGACCGGGCGAATCATGCGCTGGCTGGGAATAGGTGTGAGTCTTGCCCTGCTTCCCGTCATCAGTTTTATCGGGTTTGGCCTGCTGGCAATTGCACCTACACTGATTGTCGTTATTGCATTTGACACCCTGCGAAGGGCAGGTAACTTTGCCATTCAGCGCCCCGCCCGCGAATCTCTTTATACGGTAGTTGCCCGCACTGACAAATACAAGGCGAAAAATTTTAATGACACGTTTGTGTACCGGGTCGGCGATCAGGTAGGCGCATGGTCATATACGGCAATGGCCTACTTCGGGCTGGGACTGTCCGGGCTGGCACTGACCATGCTGCCGGTATCGGTAGTGTGGTTCTTCCTCGCGTTGTGGCTGGGCAAAAAATACCGGAGTATTTACAGGGAACAGGCTTCCGGGCAATAAACGCGAATAGTCGAAGGCACTCCCATGACCGTGCCGCTCCAATTCACGTCTACTGATCTGCAACGGAATCCGCGAATGCAGACTGAAGTTCAGCCAGTTGTTCCAGTGCCTGCATGAGTTGTGGGTTATCCTGAGCGAGTTCGAGTATCTTTCTGTTCATGGCCTCATACTGATCCGCCAGATCTGCTTTTAATTCCGATTCAGTCGCCAGGCGGTTATTGACGGCGTTCTCCAGACCGCGAACCTGATCCTCATCATCCGAACGCCAGTCGACTATCACATTGCGTGTAGATGATACCCGATGCCGGGTCAAAAACTGTGGCTCACAGGTTCTGACAGGAATGAAACTACGCGTGGAGGGTTCGCGCCGGCACCTGACTCTGAGCGCAGGGTCATCCAGCAGACCGTTCAATATGTCGTACACATTGTCTTCCGCCCGCTCTATATGCAGCCGCCATAGTCGGGGGGAGCGAATTTCACTGATTACTATCTCTTCAATTGCCGGCGCCGGCTGGGCAGCAACCGGCACCGGCAACAGTAGAGCTATGATCAGAAGCGATTGCAATGCCAGCAGCGGTCGCCAAACCAATGGGCGCCAAACCTGGGGCCGCAAAACCAATGCGCGCCAAACCAGAGATCGCGAAACCAAGGGCCGCAAAAAGAGTGGACGCATCTGATAATACCTCCGGCCAGACTCACTGTTTTCTCAGCAGGAGACTCCCGATTGAATACCCTGCACCGAATGAACAAAGCACACCAATATCCCCCGACTGCAAATCCTCATGGTGCAGACTTAACGCGATTATCGATCCGGCAGACGCTGTGTTGGCATACTTGTCAAGCACAATTGGCGCTTCATCAGCATCCGGCAAACGACCCAGTAACTTCTTTGATATCAGCTGGTTCATGTTGATATTCGCCTGATGCAACCACCAGCGACGCACATCAGACGGTTGGTATCCGTGCAGGCGCAAATGCTCTGACAGGTGTTCTGCGGCCATCGGGCAGACCTCCTTGAAAACTGAGCGCCCTTCCTGATGGAAGAGTTTGTCTGCCGCAAAAGGATCACCATCATACGCACGTGACATATACCCAAAATTGGAACGGATGTTATTTGAATACAGGGTTTTTGCCTGCGTGCCCAGCACGTCAAAGCAGTGCTTGCTGCTGGCTGTGTCCGCCCGCTCAACGATTACTGCCGTTGCCACATCACCAAAAATAAAATGACTGTCCCGATCACAATAATTGACCTGTGGTGAGACCAGTTCCGGGTTTATTACCAGAACTGCGCGGGCTGAACCTGAAATTACCATTTCCCAGGCCCGATGCAGCGCAAAGGTTGCCGCCGAACAGGCGACCAGCATATCAAATCCAAACCCTTCTATTCCGAGGGCAGCCTGAACTTCAATCGCTATTGCAGGATAGGCGCGCTGGGTGTAGGCACAACTGACGATAACCGCATCTATATCAGCGCCCGTCTTGTTGGCTGCAACCATTGCCTTGCGTGCCGCATGCAGGGCTATTTCGGCCTGATGACTCAACTCACCTTCCGCGCGCTCGGCTATCCTGGGTTTCATTCTGGTGATATCCAGAATCCCGTCCTTGACATATACATGGCGCTGTCTGATGCCACTGGCTTTTTCAATAAACTCGGCATCTGATTTCATCACCGGCGCTACGGTACCCGCTTCAATCAGGGATGCGTGCTCAGTGTTAAAAGACTCCGCATAGGCATTCAGAGCCTGTACCAGTTCCTCGTTGCTAATAATATGATCCGGCGTCCAGAGGCCAACCCCACTGATTACTGCCTGATCACTTGCAGTGTGCAAGTGCATGTAACGTTCCTTCAATTAAAATGTAATTACCACAGATCAGTCAGTGATGGCACCGTAGGCAAGCGCCTTGAACGTAGCGCGCAATGGCACCCTGACGTTCATGTGCTGAATCATGACAATGCCTATCAACTCCTCAACGGGATCAATCCAGAATATGGTACCTGCGGCACCACCCCAGTAATACTCGCCGTCAGAACCGATGCCTCCGGCCGCCGTCTGGTCCTCTACTACAGCAAAACCGAGGCCAAAGCCGGTGCCCCTGGCAAAACCCGGCAACTCGCTGCCATCGTGCTGACCGTTGGTGCCGAAGATGCCCGGCAGATGATTCTGAGTCATGTATTCAAGTGTTTTTTTGCCAATGATACGTTCACCATCAAGCTCCCCGCCATTGAGCACCATCTGGCTGAAACGCATGTAATCCTCTGCCGTTGACAGCAAACCACCGCCACCGGATTCAAACGTCTGACGGTTGACAAAATTGCTGTCTGCAGGACGGTCACTGACCTCCAGCTGACCGCTACGCGGATTAAAGGTGTGATTGGTACCAAAACGGGGGAGTTTCTCGGCAGGTACCTGGAAAAAAGTATCATTCATCTGTAATGGCTGAAAAATTCGTGTACTGAAAAACTCACCCAGCGTCTGGCCAGACACAGCCTCCACCAGTGCGCCCAGAACATCCGTGGAAACACCATAGTGAAAGCGGGTACCGGGCTGATACTGAAGCGGAATCTGCCCCAGTCGCTCAATAAAGGTGTCCAGATCCGGACTGGTCATCACTTCCGTATCCCGGTATTGGCGGTCTACCAGAGTATCGCCAAACACCCCGTAAGTGAGCCCTGATGAATGAGTCATCAGCATCTGTACGGTCATTGGTCGCGCCGGCGCCACCAGCGCGCCGCCCGGCCCTGCCACCCTTACATTTTCAAACGCTGGCAAATGCCGAGCTACCGGATCGGTAAGCTGCAGTTTGCCTTCTTCATACAGCATCATTACTGCCAGCGTGGTGATCGGTTTGGTCATCGAGTAAATTCGGAAAATACTGTCGCTTTCGACATCCTGACCGCTATCCTTGTTGATGTCGCCATACTGGTCAAAATGGACTATTTCGCCACGCCGGGAAATCATGCTGACCACCCCTACCAGTTCGCCATCATCCACGTATTGGTTGAGGACCGGCGCTATGCGGGCCAGACGTTCGGAGGACATGCCCACCGATTCAGGTGTGCCATAGGAGAGGTTGTCTGCGGAAACCTGCGAAGCCAGCGTGAAAATCGCCGTGGCCAGCACCATCGTGGATCGCAATGCTTTGAAATACATGAATTTACTCCATTTTCATTATTATGTGCTAGAACGGATGATAACTCAGAGCCAGAATTAATGTAATACTGCCGACATCGGCTGCCGGAACTTTGATAACCGGCATATTCGGGCAGTTTATCAAAATAATCATTGACATGGCACGGCACTGCTGTAGACTTTCGTTCAAGCCAGAATACCGGCTATATTTATGTCTGCAATACGAAGTGCCGCTTTTAGAACCTCGTCCTGTATCTCATATGTGTAATCGTATTTATGCTTCGCGGCATCACCGATTGGTGCGGCTGACGTTTAATATTTAAGTAATTTTTAAGGAAATGTAATATGTCTACAGTGACAGGTCAGGTTAAATTTTTCAACGAGTCAAAAGGTTTTGGTTTCATTCAGCAAGACGGCGGCGCCGATGTATTTGTACATTACAGCGCAATCAAATCTGCTGGATTCAAGACTCTGGCTGAAGGTCAGCGCGTTGAATTCACTGTAACCAAAGGCGCAAAAGGTTTGCAAGCTGAAGATGTTGTAGGTCTGTAAGACTTACCACACAGCAAGAACAAACAAAAAAAGCCCGGGCTGTTATCAGCCCGGGCTTTTTTATTACTGCTACTGATGCGTTCCCACTTCTTAGAACCATTCATCCTGCATGTTCAGACAGCTCACATCCAGTGAGGCCAGCAGATCCAGCCATGGGCCTGTCCTGGGCAGTTCCCATCTGAAAAAATACTGCCCGGCCTGCAGCTTCCCTGCATAAAACCCGTCGCTCTTGCCCGCGGCCACCAGCATCTGCTCCAGCCATATCCATGCCAGCACAATGTGCCCCATCGCCTCCAGATAAACCGATGCATTGGCCAGGGTGAGCTGCGGATGTTCTACATTGTGCAGCTGCCGCGTAACGTCCGCAATCCGGAACACCGCAGCATCCAGCTCAGCTGCAAATTCGGCCGTCTGCGGATGCCTGGCAGCTTCCCCTGTAGTTTTCTGAAACGTGTTAATCAGCAGGTCAAGTCCCGCCCCGTTACTCATCACAACCTTGCGCCCTAGCAAATCAATTGCCTGGATGCCGTGCGTACCCTCGTGAATGGGATTGAGCCGGTTATCACGATAGAATTGCTCAACATTGTAATCGCGCGTATAACCGTAACCTCCATGCACCTGTATCGCAAGACTATTGGCTTCCAGGCACCACTGTGATGGCCAGCTTTTGGCAATCGGGGTGAGCATATCAAGCAGTAATGTTGCCTGCTCTCTGTCTTCATCCAGCGCATTCCTTTCCTCATCCACCAACCGCGCGCAATAGAGGTTCAGGGCAAGTCCACCTTCAACATACGCTTTCTGGGCCAGCAGCATTCTGCGCACATCAGCATGGGCTATTAGCGGCACTGGTGCAGAAGCCGGATCTTTATTCGCTGGCAAACGCCCCTGCCTGCGCTCCCTGGCATACTGCAGTGCGTGCAGATAGCCGGTATATCCCAGTGCCGCCGCACCAAGTCCCACACCGATGCGGGCCTCGTTCATCATATGGAACATGTATGTGAGGCCTTTATGGGGCTCCCCCACCAGCCAGCCTATGGCACCGGCCTGCCCTCCGGGCGTAAATTTCCCTTCGCCGAAATTGAGCAATGTATTGGTTGTACCCCGATACCCCATCTTGTGATTGAGACCGGCCAGCACTACATCATTGTGCTCGCCTGTGCCGACACTCCCGGGAACCCCGTCAACTCCATCGCGACTGCCATCGGCATATGTCAGTTGTCTCGGCACAATAAACAGTGAAATTCCTTTCACACCAGCAGGGCCGCCGGGAATTTTTGCGAGTACCAGATGAACGATATTTTCAGACAGTGGATGTTCGCCACCGGATATCCACATTTTGTTACCGAATACACGATAGCTGCCATCAGACTGCGGTTCCGCACGGGTGCGGATATCAGCCAGCGACGAACCTGCCTGCGGCTCCGAGAGACACATGGTGCCGAAAAACCGCCCCTCCAGCATCGGCCTCACCCAGCGTTCAATCTGCTCTGCGGAACCGTATTTCAACAGCAGATTGGCATTTCCTATGGTCAGAAAGGGATATGCAGCGGTACCTACATTGGCGGCCAGAAACCATGCAAAACAGGCTTTTTCGACAAGTGTCGGCAACTGCATTCCACCAAGCTCATAGTCCTGACCGGCTGCCACCAGTCCCGCGCGGGAAAAAATGTCCAGAGCCTGTTTGACCTCGGGAATCATGTGTACCTTTTCGCCATCAAACCATGGCTCGTTGGCATCATTTTTTTTGTTGTGCGTGGCAAAATGTTCAGTGGCTATCTGCACACTGAGGTCCAGTACCGCATCAAAGGTTTCACGTGAATGATCGCGGTATCGCGGCATGTCAGACAGCGACTCTGCGTCCAGCCATTCGTAGAGCAGAAAATCGATATCACGGCGGCTAAGAATCAGGTCAGTCATGCAAGGGTTCCTCGGAATTGTTTCATCAGCGGGCGCTTATCGCCGCCGTCAGCATGGAAATAGTGTACTGAATCAGTTGTCGGGGATCAGGATAGGAGCTGACTTCCGATTTCGGCCCATGTGTCTGCATGATCACACCATGCAGGGCACCTTGCAGGAAAAATGCCGTCTGCAGGGGGTCCGGAATCTGTCCTGCGCTCAGACTTCCGTCCCGGATACCATTCTCCAACGCACGCACCATGCTGCCGTTGATAGCCTCACGACAATGATTCATGGCGACCGACTGATCATCCGGCGCTTCGGGTTCAGGGAACGTAGTGACATTGGTCAACACGTCAAAATAGTCTGGCTCCTCCACCGAAAATGCGTAATATGCATGGCCGATACCCTCAATCTGCTGCTCCCCGCTGGCGCAGGTCGCCACTGCATTCTCAAAACGCAATCGCAAAGAGGTAGCTGCCCGTAACATCACCCCACGCATGATCGCATTCTTGTCCCTGAAATAGACATATAGCAATGCCCTGCTGAGCTGGGCTGCGCGTGCAATGTCATCCATGGTGGTCTGGTCAAAACCTTTCCGGAAAAATACCTGTTCGGCAGCATCGAGAATAGTCTCGTGGCGTTCAAGCTTCTCCCGTTGCCGGCGGCTGAGATTGGTGGTGGTACCCATATCTTTGACTTTGTTCACAAGATGTTTTGAATCCTCTTCAGACTGTTAGCCGAATTGTCCGGTATTGATCACTTCGATTCCAGTCAATAAACCATATTGACAATATGTCATATTATGACAAACTGTCAACAAGCAGATCCCCATCAACCAGCCATCGGAGCTCTTTATGTTCAGCCTATCCGGGAATCATAGTACTTTCAGGCAAAGATCGTGTGCATTTTATGCTTCACTTTTCTCGGTAGCCATGTTTCTGACCGCGTGCCGGGGAGAATCTGAACCAGTCACGGCAGACGCTGAGAACATTGCGCCCGTCCCCGTCCGCGTGGCATCGGTGCAAAACATACAGAGTGATGAAACACTTCGCTTTGCCGGTATAAGCCGGGTGCGACAACGGGCAACCCTGCCATTTCAGGTCAGTGGTGTGGTGCAACGCCGCGACATCGAAATTGGTCAGCAAGTAGACGCCAACCAGGTGCTGATGGTTCTGTACAATCCACAACTGGAACCGGGCCGTGATGCCGCCCGCGCACGCCTTCAACAGCTGGAAACGGATACCGCACAAGCTGGCCGGGATCTGCAGCGTATTGAACAACTTTACTCGCAGGGAGTTGTCCCTATCCAGGATCTGGAACAACAGCGAGCCCGGCTCGACAGCCTGACTTCAGCGACCAGTAATGCCCGCGCCACACTGCGTCAGTCCCACGATCTGCTGGCAGAAACAAGTCTACGCGCGCCATTTGCCGGCGTTGTTGAAGACATTCTGCTGGAGCCGGGTGAATTCGCCCAGGCAGGCCAGCCCGTAATCAGGATTGCAGCAAACTCAGGTATTGAAGTTGAGGTGAGCGTACCTCCACATATACTGGCACCACTGGAAATTGGCCAGTCACTGCCGGTGTGGTCCAGTCTGAGCGGAACACAGCACCAGGGCACCATAGTCGATATCGGACAAAGCAACTCGGGCGCAGGCGCACTGTATCCTCTTGTTGTATCGATTGAAAACAGTGGCCTGCGTAGCGGAGAAGCGCTCGAAATCGGTGTCCCCAGACGCGGGCATAATGCTACCGTTGTGCCAATGGCTGCGGTCATGCGCTCGGCGGAAGGGCTGACCGTATTCAGACTTGAGCAGAACACTGTGCGGCGCGTCGCAGTCATTATTGACCAATTACAGGGCGAACTGGCTGTACTGGGAGATGACAGCCTGAGTGAGGGCGATCTGGTCGTTTATGCCGGACTGACCCGTCTGGCGGACGGCGACGAAGTGCGGGTACTGCCATGATTATTCAAATTCTGAATCGACCGCGACTGGTTGTGCTGATCATGGTCATGCTGTGCCTTAGCGGGCTTGCTTCATACGGCAATATGGCTCGCCAGGAAGACCCCCTGTTCCCCTCCCGCAACGGACTGATTACTGTCATTTACCCGGGCGCGACAGCCGAGTCGCTGGAAAGGCTGATTCTTGAACCACTGCAGGATGAAATTTCCCAGGTCGAAGAGGTTCTGGAGTACACCGCGATCGCACGGACCGGTGTCGCGCTGGTCAACGTTGGCCTGCAGGATGACATTTATACAACCGACCCGGCATGGGAGCGGGTCCGCCAGGCGATGGACAGAGCCGAACTTGAGTTTCCTGACGGCGTGACAGAAATGTCACTGGATGACAGGCTGACCGGTTTGCCCGCAGTGGTACTGGCAATCGCCGGTGACCCCTCGGTAACAACCCTGTCACTTGCGGCAGAGCAACTGAAGCGCTCGCTGGCCGGTGTCCCCGGTCTCTCACGCATTGAAATTGAAGGCGATGCAGACGAACAGATCACCATTGCCCTTCGCGATGCGGAGCTTGCCCGGATGGGACTGAGTCCCGGATTTATCGGCACGTTGTTGGCTCAACGCAATCAGGTGACGCCAGGTGGTTTCATTATCAGCAATAATCAGCGAATCGCATTGTTGGGCAATACAGAGTTTCCAGATATCGCCTCGCTGGCTTCCACCCAGATCCCGCTGCCGGCAGGCGGCAGTGTGCCGTTGACCGCCATTGCTGATATCTGGCGTGGCCCGGCAGAGCCTGCGCAGCCGGCAACTTATCAGAACGGTGAACGGGTTGTTGCACTTAATCTGTACACCCGCGATAACCAGGTAGATGCGATTCGCTTTGGTGAACTTTTGCGAATACGGGTTGATGAGTTGCGTGACGAGTTTCATCCACTGGAGATTCAGGAGTTGTTCTTCCAGCCCGATCAGGTTGCCGATCGCCTCAATGGACTGCAACAAAATCTGCTTGTCAGCATGCTCATAATCACCATTGTTGTGTTGCTGGGCATGGGTTGGCGTATGGGCGTGCTGGTCGCTGCAATGTTGCCGCTGGTAACACTGATCAGTTTGGGCGTATATGACATGGCCGGTGGTGTGTTGCACCAGATTGCCGTTATCGGTGTTGTAATCTCCCTGGGCATCCTGATTGACAACGCCATCGTAATGGTCGAGAACATTCAGGATCGACTGAACAATGGAGCAACCTCACGCGAAGCCACTCAAGGCGCCGTGAAGGAACTGGCAGGCCCTCTCGGCGCGTCTACCGGCACCACACTGGCCGCGTTCACCCCGCTTCTGTTATCCACCGGTGGCACGGCGGACTTTACCCGCGGCATCCCCGTCATGATCATGCTGACACTGAGCATCAGCTACCTGCTGGCAATCAGCTTTGCCCCTCTGCTGGCCGGCTGGTTTCTTAAACCAACCCGCACACGCAGCAGCACCTGGTTCGACGCACTCGGACGCTTACTTGCCGGCGTCAGCGAAAAAGCGCCACGCCTGATTATTGTTGCGGGCCTGTTGATTGTCAGCCTCAGCATGTACACCATCAACCTGCTGAGCTTTCAGTTTTTCCCCAATGCAGACCGCGCCCAGGTGGTTGTGGAAATGTTTCTGGCCGAAGGCACAGACCAGGCCCATACAGATGCCGAATCAGCTCAACTGGAACAATTGATCAGGTCTCAGGAAAATGTGCTGACCGTACACCGCTTTGTCGGCGCCACCGGCCCCGGATTCTACTACAATCTTCCCAACTCTACCCGCGCTCCCAATCGTGCCAGACTTGTAGTCAACATGCAGGCACTTGGAGACACTGAACCTTTCATGGCGTGGCTGCGTGACTATGCCAGCGAATCGCTTCCGGATGTAGATCTGGTGGCCGGAACGCTGGCACAAGGTCCGCCGCGGGTTGCTCCGATAGAAATCCGTATCTACCACAGCAATGATCAAACCCGGCTTGCCGCTGCTGAACATATATTCAGGCTGATAAAAAATATTCCTGGCACTGTTGATACCCGTCACGACATTGACCTCGGTACTCCGGTGCTCAGGGTAAACGTGGATGATGCCAGCGCACAACGCTATGGAATCAATCGAAACGATGTTGCGCAGACCCTGTTTGCACGCAGCTTCGGGTTCACTGCGGAGCAATACCGACAGGAAATCGATCCCATACCTATAGTTTTGCGATCTCATGAAGGCACACGACTAACAGTTCCGCAATTGCTTTCCAGCTATGTTTACACCGACCAGGGCGAGGCCATCCCACTGAGCCTGATTGCCAGTGTAACTGCAGACTGGCAGGCAGCCGCCATTCAGCACCGCAAAGGCGCGCGCGTTTACACCATCACATCCGGCCTGGCTCCCGACTACAGCTTTAGTCAGGTACTTGAAGCAATGAATCAGGCGCTGGCAACGCAACCCCTGCCTGATGGCACCCGCATGGAAATGGGTGGCGATTCCGAAAGTTCTGGAGAGGCAAATCAGGCGATATTCAAAACAGCGCCTGTTGGCATTTTATTGTTATTGTTCTTTCTGCTGTTGCAATTCAATTCCTACAAACGCATTGGCATCATTCTGCTTACTGTGCCACTTGCAGCGGCAGGGATATTCCCGGGACTGGTGCTCACCGGCTCACCCTTTGGATTCCAGCCGCTGCTGGGCATCATTGCGCTGGTGGGCATTGTGGTCAACAACGCCATTGTGCTGATCGATCTGATCGATCAGCGACTGAAGCAAGGAATTGACATCAGGATGGCTGTCTCAGAAGCAGTCATTCGCCGGACACGACCCATTCTGCTGACGACTGCGACAACTGTGGCTGGTCTGCTGCCGCTGGCTTTGTCGTCGTCAACGTTGTGGCCACCCATGGCGTGGGCGATCATCTCGGGGCTGCTGGCGTCAACCGTTCAGACGTTACTAGTTGTCCCGGCTGTCTGCCGCCTGACGCTGGGCAAAGAGCTGGTCGGCACCAACGCGCAGTCACTCAACGGCACACTGACGCAAGTTAGCGCCGGAGGTTAAACGGGTGAAGAGGTACAGGCAGTGGGTGGGGGGTGGCGACCCGGACCGGCAGCAACCTTTGGTTGAAAGCCCGGCGCTGCGGAA
>TARA_R110002072_G_scaffold174303_7_pt1 | contig 82587 bp, 72 predicted proteins | sample TARA_R110002072 | Tara Oceans TARA_R110002072 (sample SAMEA4397118) | marine metagenome | biome: Polar Biome; feature: [SRF] surface water layer (ENVO:00010504); material: water (ENVO:00002006), including particulate matter (ENVO:01000060) such as... | depth 5 m
CGCGGAATCTGCGGTTTGAACCGGGTACGGTACGCAGATTCCGGGGCGGGTTAGAAGTTGCCGATCGTGCAGGTCACGAGGTTGGAGGCAACGACGTTTTGGAACGGGAACGGGCTGCCTGCCAGGTCGAGCCAGAAGGACTGACTGCTGACTTCTTGGCCGGCGAGGGCCGGGACGTTCGAGACCGGCAGGGTCAGGGACATCGTGCCGACACCTGGGATGTTCGAGATCGTGTTCAAGAACGAGGTGGCCGGGTCCATGTAGAGCAGCGTGCCGGCCGGGCCACCGAAGGCAACCAGGTCGAGCGGCAGCGGCAGCACCGATGCGCTGAGCAGGTTGACACCAATGCTCGACGTCGGCGGGTTGCTCGTCACCAGGTCGAACGCCTGGCCGATGAGCGGCGGGGCAGTCGTTGCAAGCGTCAACGGCAGGACTTCCGGCAGGGTCAGCTGGATCGGGGTGGCGAGCAGCGTCGTGAAGTCGAACGCATCGACGCGCGGCGAAACGCCAGCCGGCGAGAAGCCGATCAAGAAGTTGTCACCACCGGAGACGTTGCTGCCACCAACGGCATCAATGTCTTCGAAGATGATGTGCACCGCGCCAGAGGCCAGGTCGAACTGGAACTGGATCGTGCAGGTGTTGGCAAGCGTGTTCGGAACACACTCAACGGCGTCCCAGGTTACGTAGAGGACCGCGTTGGCGATGTCTTCCCAGTACGAGATGTTGCCACTGTTGGCTTCGCTGTTGTCGAAGTTGTGGTAGCAGAACCAAGCCATTTCGTCTGCTTGCATGATCGCCTGCGGGGCGGTGGGCGCAGCAGCCAGGTTGGACTGCGGGTTCGGACCAATCGAGACGTAACCGTTCGAGTTGATCTCGAGGGCAAACGCCAGCTGGGTACCGGTGTCGCTCGGGTATTGCACCGGCAACGACGTCGTGATCGGGACCTGCTGGTCATCGACGGGCGGCAGGTTGGTCTCAAAGCCGGTCATCGGGACGTACGACACGGTGCCCGTGCCGTCGGTCATGATGTAGCCAGTGCCGGAGCCGTTCGGGAGGAACGTCAAGACCTTGCCCTGCAAGGCCGTGTTGGCAGCAGTGTTCGGGGCTGGCTCACCGAACAGTTGGTAGGCCGAAGCCGAGTGACGGTTCGAGCCTTCGCCGATGACGCCACAAATGGCACAGGCGTGCGGAGTTTGACCAGGCGCGTAGGTCAGGTCGAACTGCATCAACGTGCCGGTGTAGGCAATGTTGTTGAACGTGAAGTTGGTAAGCGGAACGGACGCCCATGCGGTGGCTTGCGTCGTGCCGTTGCGAACACCAATGTTGGCATCCGTGAAGGCGGGCAACGGGTAGGTGACGATCGTTTCGAAGACGTGGTTGACGCCAACGTGCACGACGGCGATGCCGTAAGTGCCGGCCGGGAAGAAGATGCTCGGGATGCCGGCCGTGACGGTTTCGGCTTCCTGGCAGCTCAGCGTGTTGGCGCCAGCGATGACCGTGCCTTCCGAAATCTTGGTCCAACTAGCTTGAGTCTGCTCATTGCCAATATGGGTCGTGGGAATCATCCACACTTCCAGCGTGCCGGTCGTGCCGCCGGGCGAGTTGATCGCAACGGTCAACGCTTGCAGGGTGATGCCTGCCGGGTTGGTGACGTCGAGGTCGAAGAAGTTGGCACCTGGGTTGGTGTAGGTAAGGCCAACGCCGCCCGGATCAACGGCGAGGGTCTGGGACTGAGCGCATACGGATGCGGCGAGCGCCGCGGCTGCGATTGCAGGGAGGAGTTTCATGTGGTGTTCTTTACCAAGGGGCGTACGGGGTCGAATCGCACCCACCGGGCAAAGCTGGGCGGGCACGACACCCAAGTAGGGTAGCCGCCAGCGCCGCGCGGTCTAGCCACCCCAACCGCGCCAAGGTGTCCCAAGTATGATGCTTACGGCTAGGCGAGTCAGCGGGAAGGCGCCCTACGCCACGATGCCGTGGGGGGATACGACGCATGCACACGACCGGATGCGAACCATCGCTTGCACAGTCGCCAACTCGCTGGAGCCCGCCTGTCAGAGCGCTCCGGCCGGCGGGAAAACCGGCCGGGGTCTGGACTCGCTTAGAAGCGGATTCCGCCGCCGAAGATCAACCCAGAGACGGTTATGTCGGTGTCGATCGTGTCGTCCTCGATGAGGCCATCGAGCTGTAGGTTGACGAAGCGGTAGCCGACGAACAACTCGATCAGGGCAGTCGGATGCACGACCAGTTGCGCCTCTATGTCGAGGATCTCGCCATCGACGTCGTCGATTTCCGCCGCCATGTAGCCGGCTTCGGCGAACGCACTGACGATGCCTAGGTCGACCTCAGCTCGCAGGAAGCCAAGCGGCAGCGGACCAGCGACGTCTACCTGCTCCCTCGCAATCGAGAATGCATCAGACACGTCGATCTGCAGATCGAAGTAGTCGATCGCTAGTCCGGGAGAAATGCTGACCGGGCCAAGGCCGATCTCGAACGCGTAGGACATCTTCGCGTTCATCATCTCAACCTGACTCTGCACCGGCACACCGCCAGTAATCCCGGGGATGTTACCAAAGCTCACATTATTGCCCAGACGACCGCGGCCTTCGTCTTCGAAGTCGAACGCCGAGATGGTCAGCACTGGCACCCCGAAGTCGATCTGGGCGCGACCATAGGGTGATCCCTGCGTGTCACCGAGGCCGAACGCGGACTCGACGTCTTGCTCGACAGCAATGGTGTTGCCGTTGGAGTAGCCAAGGTCGCCATCCAGCGACAACTGCGCGTAGCCGGCCTGCACTTCCAACGTCGGAATCGAGCAGGCAGGCAAAGCCATTACTGTGAGGCTCGCGAGAACAAGTAGACGATTGCGCATGGGTCAGAAGGTCGCCGTAAGCGTGAGGGTTTCGAGGTTGAAGTCAAAGCCACCAGTGAGGCCGTCGACCGTGATCTTGGCAACCGCCGTCTTGTCGAAGACGATGCTCGCGTTGACCGCCGTAGTGCCGTCATTGATCACCAACGTCACCGTGCCGCGCGGGTATTCCTGACCAGGCTCTTCGTCGGTAAACAGGCCCGGAACCGTGAACGTCAACGTGCAGGGCGGACTCGACGCGCTGTCCGTGATCGTCGTCGGGTCCACTGCCGGGATGCCAGTCGTCACCGTCATCTCGGTCGTCCTGACTTCCTCGAGCTCGTTCTGGTTGAGCGCGCCGCCAATGATGCCGGTCAACGCTTCGCCCGTGGCAGAGATGCCACCGCCAGTGATCGAGTAGACGCCGTGGATGAACTTCTCGCCGGAGCCAAACAAGTCGCGCAACTCCGTCGCTGCGGCATCGATCTTGTCGCCGAGCGTCGTCGGCGCGGTAATTACAGACGTCAAATCCTGACGGGCGCCGTTCGGCCCGTAGAAGTTGATGTCCATCGAGATCGTGGTCGTGCCAACCCCGAGCGTGGCGGTGATGCTGCCATCACCATTGATCACGACGGCCAGCCCAACCGGATCCGGAGTCGTACCCCCGTTCATCTTCCAGGTGCCGGCAAGGTCGACGACGCCGCCCGCAAACGCCCACAGGTTCGGGAAGCAATCGACAATGGCATCTACCTTTGCCTGATTGGCGGCCAGATTGTCGATGTCTGAAGTGATCTTGCTGTCGCAAGAACCAAGAACAAGAGTCGTAACCGCCATCAGCGGCAACCAACGAGACGAGCGCATGAGAGTCTCCTGGGAGAAGTATTGGTGGCGTGCTGGGACAACACGCGAGTATCCGCAGTATCGGCTTCGACACATCCAGACCCCAATAGTAAGGCGATGTTCAGCAACTATGCCCGCCAGGATTTCTGGAGGAATGCCACGGTCGCGCTCCCTCGACGGATTCACCAAGCGGAGCCGCGAGCTTGCGACCAGATTCGGTATCGTGCCAACATGCCGAGAAGCGTCGTGCTCATCGCCTGCCTGCTCGCCATTGCGGCGGCGCTCTCAACCTGGTTCTGGTGGCCGCGCACCGTCGCATTGCCCAATTACGACATCTCGGACAATCAGACAGCCGCACCTGGCGACCCAGAGTCCGACGACACCGTAGGCAACAGCCCCCATCGCGTTGCCGCCCCCACAGCCGCTGACGCCGGAGCGATCAGCGACACGCACGCACTCAAGGTGCAGTTGCGAGGACTGCATCGCGACGCCCCATGGACGGAGCCGCTGCACATCGAACTGAAGGACCGTGGCCGCGGTCGCATGTTTGGCGAGTTCGAGGGCTCGGCGCCGGTGACGGCAGAAGGTCGCTGCGATCTCCCGCTGCCCAAATGGTGGCAACCCGGCATTCCCGTGGCCGTGCGCATTCAAGGTGGTAACACCGGTTACCGCGAGCTGACGCATCGCAACAAGGGCAATCTATCGCTCCACGGCGTGCTAGCGCTCGACGTGCAAGCGACCGTCAAGCTGACCGGCAAGGTGACCGACAGCCATGGCGAAGCGGTTGCCAACGCACGCGTCTCCGCCTTCGCAATGCAGGCGGGGCAGCCGTATGGCAAGTCCGTCGGTTCGGCCGGCAGCAACGAACGCGGCGAGTATCTGCTGCGAGCACCGCCCGACGTTCCGCTGATGATCATCGCCACGGCGATGCAGCCCAACGGCATGCGCTGGCGGCTCGCGAACGGCATCACCGACAACAATATCACCGACAACGGCCAACTACGCGGCGACCTACTACCGGCGACCCTGCCGGTGCAACTGGCCGTCAACTACCCTGGCAGCGAGTGCAACTTCACGCTTCAACCCGCCGCAAAGGTCTCTGGAGCCGTGCAATGGCCCAATGGCGAACCCGTCGCCGGTGCCCGCGTTCAGTTTGGTTGTGCCGAAGGCAACCAACTCGAGCTCAGTGCCAACGCCGAAATCCGCTGGCAAATGAACGGCTCGATGGTCGCTTGCGGCATCACCACAGTCGACCGACATGGCCACTTCTCGATCCCGGCAAGCGCCGGTGCAGAACTTGACTTGCAAGTTGTTGCGGCAAACGATCTGCCAATCATCGGAGAACTGAGCAAGCACCGCGTCGTCGCACCAGTCGAGCAGATGATCACGTTGCCGTTCCCGGTCGACCTGCGCGCCATCCACGAAGGGCAGCTCGTGCCCTACGCACGCATCCTGATGCATGGCCGACCGCCACTGCGCGCGAGAGCGGACGGAACGCGGACTGCCTTGATCGCAACCGACGCGATGGTGCGTGCCGAACAAGGCGCGCTGCGCTCGCCATGGCAGTCGATCGCATCGAGTCAACTGGAGCAAACTGTCGACTTTCACATGACCAACGAACTCGCGGCACTGCATGTCGAGTTCGAAGGTGAGTTTCCGATTCGCAACGCCGCGTTCCACTGGCAATGCAAAGACGGACGCAAGCAAACCGAGCGGCTACAGCGCGGCGACAGCAGCGGTCCGTTTGAAATCTGGCTCGAACCAGGCGACTACGAACTACGTGTCGAAGCAACCGACGGCGAACGCAACGGCACCTACCTGCTGCCAATCACCCGCAACTTCAACATCCGCCAGAAAGCACCTACGGGGCCGGCGCTGCGGCTGGACCTGCCGGCCAAGTTTGGCGGCACGTTCGTCATGCACGTGCTCGACGACAAGGGGCAGTTTCTCGGCGGCAAGCTGACGGTGCGGGACTCCATGGACAAGGACCGCCTGGTGCGGATGACCGGTGACGGTAAGCCCGGCACGTTTCCCGCCGAACGGACCACATGCCAAGACGTGCTGCCGCCAGGACCATACGAACTGATCATCGACCTGGGCGCCAAGGGTGTGCACCGCCGCTATGTCGTGATCAAAGCACGGGAAACGTCGCCGATCGCACTGCGGCTGTAGGCGCGACTACTTCTTGGCGGCCTTCTTGGCGCCTTGCTTGGCGATCTTCTTGGCGACCTTCTTGTTGCCGCCAGGGGCCTTCGCACTGATCAGGTCGTAGCTCAACTCGATCAGCTGCCGCATCTCCGCCTCGTCCTGCAGAGCCGACTCGTCGACGCTGATCCAGCCATACCGGCCGACGTACTTGGCGACATGGATGCCCTCGCGCTCGATCAGTAGCGACTGCAATTCGAGCCCGACCTTGGCCCCAAACGACCAAACTCCGCTTTCCTCGCCGCAACCGGTGAAGATCTTGCCCCGCACGTAGAAGTGCGGAGATCCGCCTAGACGGGACGACTCCTCGGTATCGGGCAGCGAAAGCGCGATCTCGCGCACGCGATCCAGCAGATTGCCGGACTTGGCTTTCGGGCTCATGCGGCGCAGTATCATGGCCACGACGGCCGATGGCATGAAGATTCAGCAAGGCCGCCGCAGCTTTGGTAAGCTGTCCGGCCCAAGTCTGACCATGATCCGCCTTCCCTTGAGCTTCCTGTTGCTGACCGCCATCGGCGTGCAGCCCCTCCAAGACCCCGAGCCCGTCGGCTTCCCGGTGCTGGCAGGATACGAATACAAGGAAGGCATGACGCTGCCGAAAGAGGTCACCAACCTCAACGAAAAGGTCGTCGAGATCCGCGGCTTCATGCGGCGCGAGTTCGCCGGCAGCGGCCCCGTCAATTCGTTCATGCTGATCAACGACGCGTGCGGTTGCATGGGCACGCCGATGATGAACGAGATCGTCTTCTGCACGCTGCCCGACGGCGTCACGATGGAACTGTTGACAGGCGTGGTCACCGTGACCGGCAAGCTCTACGTCGGCGAAGTGAAGGAAGACGGCGACGTCATCCTGATCTACGCCATGGACGCAGACACGGTCACCGCATCCTAATGATTGCTGCTCGCAGCGATCGCTTCTAGCAGACGGTTCCAACCTTGAAGGCAAACACATCGATGCGGCTCCTGCTGCTCGCCGTAGTCGCAGTTCCCGCAATCGCGTTCTGGCCCACAGATCCGCAAGATCCCGATCAAGTCGACTGGGCCCAGCACGTGCGCAAGGCATGTGAGTCGCGGCGCTTTGGCATCCGGCTCGCCGCGGCCAAGCGGGTCGCGACGGGCGGCGACGCGGCCATCCCCGCGATTGCCGCCTACGCCAAGGACAAGGGTCAGAATGCGATCCCTTCATCCCTCGTGGATGCCATCGCCGACGCCAACGTCTACGAGCCAAAGGTCACGGCCCTGCTGACAACTTGGGCCAAAGACCAAACGTTCTATTGGCGCTCCTCTGCGATGCGCGGCCTGGCTCTACGCGCCGGCGCCACCAGCAACCAGATCGAACGCGAGACATGGGGCAAGCTGTTCCACGCCTACACCGACGACCCCGCGTGGCTGATGCGCACCCACGCCCGCTTTGGCGCGGAGCTTGCCGGCCAACCAAACCCAAACCAAGCACCCGAACACGACCCACGCGCCCGCGTTCGACTGGCGCGACTGTTGCTCGACTACGGCAAGGTGCCGTCGCTGCAACCGCTGATTGACGGGCTCGCCGACGAACGCACGTTCTTGGGCATTCCGTGGGGCGCGCGCCTCGGCCAGGAATCCAGCAAGGCGCTCAATCGCTGGCTCGCCGCGGACTTCCCCGAGCTCACCGGTGGCAACACGCTGGAGTCGACCGCCGCAATCCTCGCCGCGGCCGAGAAGAAGTCGGGCCAGTCGCTGACGATGCCCAAGCTGCAAAGGGATCCCGAGCATGGCATCACCGGCGGCTTCGAAATCGCGTCCTGCAAGTTTGGCGACCAGTTCGTGCAGTGGAGCGCGGACGGCACCGTGCGCTTCGGCATCGATGGGTCGCGCACGGTCAAGCTGCCGGCGGACAAGTGGCAAGAGCTGTCGCAACAACAGACAGCCATCGCCCTCGATGCCAACGCGGGTGTGGTGGTTTGCGACAAACTGCAGATGGTGTTGCTCGATGCCAAGACTCGCGTCGACATCGCCCCCGAAAGCCTGCCGACCGCAGCTTCAGACTGGCTCAAGCGCCTCGCACAAAGTCTCGAAGAAGCTAATGAGACCGAGACTGCAGCGACGCTGCGTCGCGGCCTTGGGCAATTCGAAGGGCGCTAAGCCTGCAATCGTTTCGCCTGCACCATGCCCTCCTGACCCCCATGCCCTCCTGACCCCGTGCCCTCCTGACCAAGGCAGGGCCAGACTCCGGACAACTGCATTCTATGTGTGGCATCATCGCCGTGCTGCGCCGCGTAAGCCGGCGACAACCACCTCAGCCCGATCAACTGCTCGCCCTGCTGGCTGAGGCAGAAGGCAACCTCGCCGGATCCCCAACGACCGAGCACCTCAACGGTGCGGCTACCGCACTGACCCAGATCGATCGAGAACTGCGCGGTGTTGCCGGCCTGTGGAGCTTGCTCGAGAACGACAACCTGCACGCGGACCTCGACAGACGCTGCACGGTGATGCAGCAGCAACTGGACGCCATCGAGCAATCGTTCGACTCGCGCGTCGCCGCCAACGATGACCTCAGCGACCACGACATCGAACAGCGCAACCAGGCGATGGTGCTGCTGAAGGACGCGCTCTGGGCGGTCGCGCGTGACCGCCTGCCACACGCGCACCAGGTTCGCGAACTCGCGGGCGGCGGTGCGCCGCAAAGCGGTGGCGGCGGAACGCCGAAGAGCGGCGGCGGCAAGGTGCCGCACAGCAAGTCCGCCGCGGCGTTCTCGTCCCTACAACTGGCCCTGTCGGCACTCGACCGCCTCGAAGTACGCGGTCGCGATTCCGCCGGCATCTCGGTGATCGTCTCCGGCCTCGACACCGAAACACTGAGCTCGCTGCTCGCAGGTCGCGGCGACGACCAGCTGTTCACCAACGCTTCGGTGCGCCTGGCCGACGGCAACCTCAACTTCGTCTACAAGCACGCCGCCGAGATCGGCGAGCTCGGCGACAACGTCACGGCACTGCGCCAGACGATCATCAACGATGCGCTGCTGCAGGCCGCGTTCCGCCAAGAGAACGTGCAAAGCCTGGTGCTCGGCCACACTCGCTGGGCGAGTGTCGGCATCATCAGCGAAGCGAACGCACACCCGCTCAACCACGAAGAACAAGACGCCGCACCTGGCCCCTACGTCATCGGCGCACTCAACGGCGACGTCGACAACCACACCGACCTCGTGCAGCAATACGGGCTCAAACTGCACGACGCCATCACCACGGATGCCAAGGTGATCCCGGCGCTGGTCTCGCACCAGATGAAGGCAGGCCACGACTTGACCAGCGGCTTCCGTCGCACAGTCAGTTCGTTTGAAGGCTCGGTCGCCATCGGCGCCGCCAGCACCAGCGAACCGGGCAAGCTGGCACTCGGGTTGCGCGGCTCCGGCCAGGCGCTCTACATCGGCCTCGCCGAAGACACCTACGTCATCGCCAGTGAGCCCTACGGAGTCATCGAAGACTGCGATCGCTACCTGCGCATGGATGGCGAGACGCCCGGCAACCCAAACAATCCAGCGGCATCGCGCGGCCAAGTGGTCGTTCTCGATCGTGAAGGTGCTGGCGAAGTCGCCGGCATCACCCGCCAGGCCTACGACGCAACCGATCTGCCCGTCACCGAAGCCGACCTGACGGCGGCCGCGGTCACCACGCGCGACATCGATCGCGGCGACTTCCCGCACTACCTGCTGAAGGAGATCGGCGAATCGCCCAACTCGCTGCAGAAGACGCTGCGCGGCCGCATTGTGCAACGCAGCACGCCGAAGGGCGATCGCCTCGAAGTCGTGCTGCCCGCAAGTTCGCTGCCCAAATCTGCCGTCGAATCGCTGCAAGCGGGCAAGACCCGCCGCATCCTGGTCATCGGCCAAGGCACTGCCGCCGTCGCCGGTCAGGCAATCGCCGGCGCCATTGCCGATGCCGTCGCCAACTCGGCGATCGCCGTGCAAGCGACGCCAGCTACCGAACTGTCGGGCTTCGGCCTCGGCGACGACATGGCCGACACGTTGATCGTCGCGATCTCGCAATCGGGCACGACGACGGACACCAACCGCACCGTGGACCTGGTGCGAGGCCGCGGCGCAATCGTCGTCGCGATCGTCAACCGGCGGGGCAGCGACCTCACCGACAAGGCCGACGGCGTCATCTACACCAGTGACGGCCGCGATGTCGAGATGAGCGTCGCGAGCACCAAAGCATTCTACGCGCAGTGCGCCGCCGGCCAACTGCTCGCGCTGGCGATTGCCCGAGCAGCCGGCTGTGCCAACGACCAAGACGAACACAAACTGCTGACGGCACTCGTCGATTTGCCAGAAGCGATGCGCACCGTGCTCCTGCAGGACGAGAAGATCACCGAGATCGCTCGCTCGCTCGCGCCACAGCGTCGCTATTGGGCACTGGTCGGCAACGGCAAGAACCGCGTGGCCGCTGCCGAAGTCCGGATCAAGCTGTCGGAACTCTGCTACAAGTCGATTGCGTGTGACGCCACCGAAGACAAGAAGCACATCGACCTGTCGTCCGAGCCCATGATCCTGTGCTGTGCCGCTGGGCTAACGGGTTCGACCGCCGACGACGTCGCCAAGGAAATCGCGATCTACAAGGCGCACAAAGCGTCGCCGATCGTCATCGCGACGGCCGGTGAATCGCGTTTCGATGCCGCCGACGGCATCATCGAGGTGCCGCACACACACCCGGCGCTCGCCTACATCTTGTCGACGATGGGCGGCCACTTGTTTGGTTACCGCGCGGCATTGGCAATCGACGAACTGGCACTGCCGCTGCGCTTGATGCGTGGTGCGATCGAAGAGACATTCAAGAACGACACTCCGACCGGCGTGCTCGAGGCGCTCGCACCCCACCTGCAACCGCACTGGATCACGTTCCGCAAGGACCTGCTGCTCGGTCGCTACGACGGCACCCTCGAAGCCCGCACGGCCGCGCGCCTGACGTCGCTCTGCAACTACGCGCTCGACCTGACGCCGCTCGACTCGTTCGCGGTGGAGTTCGGCGTTCCTGGCGCACCCGGCGCCGTGGTCGACCACTTGACCGAAGAACTCACCACGGCCATTGACGAACTGACGCGCCCCGTCGATGCGATCAAGCACCAGGCGAAGACCGTCACGGTCGGCATCTCGCGCAGCGACGAAGCGCTGCTGACGGCTCCGTTCGTGCGCGAAGCACTCGCCGCTGGCGCCATGCGCGACCACCTCGGCTACCGCGACCTGCGCGCGCTTGCGAGCCTCGACCCGGCCGTCATCGAAGTCGTCGGCAGCACCCGCTACCGCATCGACGGCGATCCAAGCCACGACGGCGAAGCCACCGCACACGTCATCGATCGCCGCGGCATCGCCACTTCGCTGCGCTCGCGCACCGACGAGAACCCGGTGCTGCGCGGCACCAAGCACCTGGTCGCGAACGAACGTTTGTTGATGGTCGCCAAGGGCCGCAGCGATGACCGCACGGTCGTCATCCTGCCCGAAGTGCACAACAACCAGACGATCGGCCTGACCTTGCTGCACGTTCGCTTCCAAGAGCACCTCGATGCCCAAGCGCTTCGCTCGGTGCTCGGCGGCTACCGCAACCGCTACCAAGCGCTCGCCGATGCCGTCACCGAAACAGAACCGACGTTCGACGAAGAACTGATGGCGACGATGCCCGTGGTCGACCTGCTGTGCGACCCGATCTACTCGCTGGCCGACCGCTGGCGCCTTGGCACGCAAGTCAGCTAGCTGCAGGCAGGCCAAGCCCGCCTAGAGATCGACAGTGCGCGCCGAGCTCGATACGCTCGGCCTTGGCACACGCACATGATCTATCGCATCAAGGAGAAGTTCTGGTCGTGGGGCAACGACTTCACGATCACCGACGAGCACGGCCGCGACCTCTATCGCATTGACGGCAAGGCCTTCTCTTGGGGCGACAAGCTCTCCTTCCAAGACATGACCGGGCGCGAACTCGCGTTCATCAGCCAGAAGCTGATGACGCTGATGCCTCGCTACCAGATCCTGATCGACGGCAAGGTGTTCGCCGAGGTCGTCAAGAAGTTCAGCTGGCTCAAGAAGAAGTTCGTGCTCGATGTGCCCGGACCCAACGACTACGCAATCGACGGTTCGTTCTGGGCGCATGAGTTCACGTTCGAACGACGCGGACGCACGGTCGCGACCGTGAGCAAGAAGCACTGGGCGTGGACCGACAGCTATGGCGTCGACATCGCTGATGGAGAGGACGCCGTGTCGATCCTGTGCGCGTGCATCGTGATCGACCAGGTGCTGCACGACGAAGAGGACTAAAGGCGTGGCCGGTGGGCAGCGTGCATCGCGTGCGGATGGAATCGCTGTGCGTGGTGGTAGGCGAGAACGCTGGCGTATTGGTGGCTTCGGCGAGGCTCTCGTGGGCGGCCAACCGTCCGCCGGCAACGCGCACGGCGCAAAGCTCGTGCGCCGCCACCGTGACCAGCTTCGACTCAAGCTGCATCGGGCCAGCCGGCCCCATCCCGATCGCAACCAGCACGCAGACCGACCCACAGCTCGACGGAACCGGAATTTCGTGTCACGATCTGGGGGCAAGGATCACTCGCTCTGCAGTGACCCCTCCCGCACCCCGTGACCCCGTGGCCCGAGAAACTGAAACGCTCCTGGCAGAAGCGGCATTCGTACGACGACTCGCCGGCGCTCTCTTGCGCGACCAGTCGTTGGCGGATGACGTCAGCCAGGAAGTTCTGACAACGGCACTGCAACAACCACAACCGCCACGCAACTGGCGGCACTGGTTGGGCGCAGTGACGCGTCGGCTCGCGTTCAAGACTCGGCGAGCCAACCAGCTGCGTGCTCGTCACGAGAGCAACGCTGCTGGTGACCCGGCAGGCGACCCTGAACGCGATGCACTGCAACGTTTGCAGATGCACCGCGAGTTGACCGAAGCCGTGCTGTTGCTAGCGGAGCCGTATCGCTCCGCCGTGACGATGCGCTTCCTCGAAGGATTGCCGCCGCGCGTGATCGCCCAACGCACCAACACGACCAGCGAACTGACTCGCCAACGTGTCCGGCGCGGTTTGGTGATGCTGCGCGAACGTCTCGACCGCCAACACGGCTCGCGACATGCATGGTGTTCGGCGCTGACGGCGCTGGGATTTGGGATTGGGTCACTGCCTGTGTTGACCCTGTCGATTCTTGCCATGAACAAACTTGCCACCGCTGCAGGTCTCGCAATCGCGGGAACTGTGTTCGCCCTGTCTACCGATTGGGGCAGTAAGCCAATCACTCTGCCAAGCGAAGTCGCCGCCGCAGAAACCCCCAGCTTGGGGCAGACCGCGCAGACTGTCGTTGCCGCGAGCAACCTCAACCGAACGCCCGCGCCAGTCGCATCGCCAACGTGCCGCGTACACGTTCGCAACGTGCTCGGGTTCCCGGTCGCCGATGCCACGGTCTACTGTTGGGATGCCGACGGCGCATTCTTGCAAGCGCAAACGGATGAGGTTGGCAACGTGCAGTTCACGGCATCCGACGCCGGCGGTTTGCTGGCGATCGCCGCCCAACGAACCCCCGCGATCCGGACGCTTGCGCAACGCACCGGCGAACACGAACTGATCCTGACCGACGGCGATTCGGTTGCAGGCTTGATGCTGATCGACGGCCAACCAGCACCGGCCAATCTCAAACTCAAGCTGGGGCGCCAAGCGATCTACGCGCTGCCAAACGTTCCCGATGACGTCAAGGCAGAGGTGACCGCCGCGCAGCCCAAGCACATCGTCACGAACAGCCAAGGCGGCTTCCGCCTGGCCGGCCTACCGCCTGGCTGGACCGGCAGCATCGAACTGCCGCGCCACCTGTGGTTGCTGCCAGAATCCGGCGGCACGCGCGAACGTCACAGCACGTTCCCGCTGGAACAAGGCCGACGCGACCACCTCGTGCACACGACCCAACTGCCAACAATTGTCGGCACCGTGGTCTGGGACGATGACGGCAAGCCAGTTGCCGGCGCGATCGTCAACAGCAGCACCTGGTTCGCCGACGGCACAACTTCGCCCGGCATTGGCACTAGTTACGACGGCAACCGCTTCATCATCGGGGTCAAGAACGACCAACCCAACGACTACCTCGCATGGTGTCAGCCAGCGCGCCGCCCGGCGGTGAAAAAGTTCCAGGCTCGCGTCAGAGCCGAAGGCTGTGAAGGAGAAGTCGAAGTCAACATCGGCCGCACTGAGTTCGAGCGTGGCACGATGGTCGTTCGACTGAAACGGGTTCCGATTCACCATTTCCTTGTCGTTGACCTAGCCGGTGTCGTCATCGCCAACGCTCGCATCCTCGGCTCGACCGAGCTCAGCGAACCGACCGACGCGACCGGGCGCGGCACGTTCCGCGGCCACTTGCGCAACGTGCTCGAAGTTGGGGCAACCGGCTACCGCATTGGCAAGACGAACAAGACCAGCGGCAACGGCTCGCCAGACGAACCGTGGCTGTTCCGATTGCTGCCGAGCAACCGCGTCACGGTGCACCTGCTCGATCCAGATGGCAAGCAGCCTGTCGTCGACCACGTCGAACTGCGAGCGACGAGTCTCCCGTTTGCCGGTGCGCGCTGGGGTAGCCGGCTGGACGACGTGCTCCACAAATCGACGGCTACCAGGCAGATGAGCCTCGGCCGGATCAACAGTGGATCGATCCGCTACGCAGCCCATCTTTCGTGGCCGAAGCACAAGACCAGCATCGTGGTGCATTCGCTCGAGCCCGGTTGCAAGCTACAGATCGTCGCGCTCGACGCGCTGTTCAACGAAATCGCCGTCGAGCCGTTCGTAGCGCCAGAGTTTGGCCAAGAGACCGAGGTGCACGTGCACATCGCGAACCAGCCTCGTTCCCTGTCCGGAATCGTCTACGACGCGAGGCACCAGGCCGTGATCGGCGCCACGATCGAGGTGACCCAGCTCAATGCCGAAGGCGAGCGGCAGGTCTGGCCAAGCGGCACGGCCGCCTTCAAACGCACAACCAGCGACACCCAAGGCAAGTTCGCCGTCGCACCGCTCTGCGTCGATGCCCGCTACAAAGTCATCGTCAAAGCGGACGGCCACACACCATGGAACCAGGTGATCTCAGCGAGCGAGCTGGCATCCGAACGCCGGTTCGTCTTGCAGGATGCGAATCGCGTCGCAGTGCAAGTCCAGGATCGACAAGGCGTGGCCGTGCCGCTCCGGGTCCAGGCCAAGCTGGAGCAATGCGACTCACACATGCTCGATGACAGCACGACGCAGTTCGAGAACTTGCCGTCGGGCTCCGTGACGTTCTTGGTCAAGATCGGCAACTCCGAGTTCCGAGTGCAGCACGACACGTCCCAGCCAACCGCGACCTTGCGCGTAGATCGCCCCGCTCGCCTGGCCATCGCGATGGCGAACGGTCCGTGGCCAGAACCCGCAGAACGCTCGGCCCTGATGGCCATCGTCACGCGACTCGACCAGCAAGAAGAACCGTTGTCGATCTACCGACCCGAACGTGACACCACGAAGCCGATGAACCTGTTGCCTGGTCGTTATCGCGTCGAGTTGGAGATGCGATCGATGGGGAGTGTCACGCCGCTGGGTTTGACTGCGGTTGTCACGCTGAAGGCCGGCGAGTTGATCACCGCCAAACTGCAGTAGCGCACTACTTCAGCGTGATCTTCAACGGCTCCGTGGCCGGCGCCAAGTCGAAGCGCTTCGACTGACGCCGGTCGTTGCGACTGCCATGTAGCAGGGTCGACATCTGACGGTCTTGGATGTCGAGATAGCGCAGTACCAAGCGCCCCTGCGCGTCTCCCCGCGCCGCGCGCAACAGGCGCTCCGTCACCTGCAACTTCCAACTGGCAATCAGTTGCCGCACCGGGTCCTCGAACTTCTTGACGTTCATACCGCTGCCAAAGACCCGCACGTCAGGGATAGGCATGCCATCGCCACCCTCCGCCTGCAAGACCATGCGAGCCAACGGCGTCAGCTGCAGATCAACGATTTCGAGTTGTTCGTCGCCAACGACCACGTGATGCGTCGCGTAGCCCTCGTCGCTCATCAACGCGATCACCCATTCGCCCTTGGTCAGCGGCAGCGCCAAGCGCCCACCGGGATCGCCGCAACTGCCCGACAACGCGCGGTTGAGGTACGTAGCATTGCCCTTGAGCGGCAGCGTCCACCAACGAACGTCAGGGCCAGGATTCCCCGACACACCGCGAACGTGCATGCGCAAAGTACGAACATCCTTCGCGTCCAGGTTCATCTGATACGTGTCGTTGGGCACGATCATCGGTTCCTTGCCCGCCAGGCGAAAGAACGGGTCTGCTTCGGACAGTTGGACCGGCGGCGGTGACACCATCCACGAGTAGACGATCATGTGGATCGGCCAAACATCCGACTCAAACCTACCGTCCGCAGCGACATCGATCACGGCACGCAGATACTTCCAACGACCCTCACCGCGGCCAAACGGTTTCCCGATGCGTGTGTGCAAACGAGCCACGACGCGCCGCGACTGCGATGTCTGCGACGTGATCTTGCCAGCAAGGCGAACGCCATCTTCCAGGACAATGCGAATCGTGCGACGCTGCCGCTCGCGATTGGTGACTGCCGGCCCGTGGTACCAACGACTTTCTTCGATGCCGTCAAAGCCGACCCGCTCGCCTTCGCGCGCCGCGAGCAACAAGCGACTCCACCTCTTGCCGAAGACGTCGCGACGCGAAGCCATGCGAAGGTGCAACTTGCCATCCGCCCCCGTCGTGCCACACGGCAGCCACTGACCAAGCTCAAGCAACGGACTCCAGACCTTCATGCCGGCCGCGTTCCATTCGTAGTGCCGCTTGATGACGGCGCCCGGCACCGGCTTGCCCACCGAATCCACCACCTCGATGTGCACGTCCTGCGGCGCCGGCACCGTGTAGACCGGGCCGCGCAACTCCTCGACAATCATCAGCGTGTCCCCAGCCGCATCCAGCAACTGCACACGCAACGCGCCGCGCGCGACCGGCGGCATGACGGCACGCCCATCGACGATCGGCACCGGCTCCAACCAGTCCGCTCCCCAAGCACCAAACCGCACGCGAACGGGACTTCGCTCGCCCCACGCTTCGAGACCCTCGAAGGTCAAATGCGTCGCTTCGATCGGCTGCTGCAACGCCAACTCCGTCATGCGGCCGGGAACCACATCCACCGCCCTCCGGCTGACCGCCTGGTCATTGCCGGCAAAGGCCATGTAGCGAGCGCCGCCCAACAGCTTCGCGACGAAGCGGCCATCTTTGTCGGTCATCGCGCGGACCGTATCGCCGCCGCCAAATTGGCTGGCGAGCACGGGGGCAAACAACAGCAAGACATTCGCACCCACCACTGGCTTGCCGGCGGCATCGACCACCCGACCAGGATGAGCCCGACGCTCTTGGGCCGGAACAACTGCCATTACGGCCAGAAAGCAGATCCCCAGAGCAAAGCGCATCGTACCGTTCTAGTGGCCCATTTGCGGCCGTCAAGCGATGCTCGGCAAGGAATGGCAACGGTTGTTGTTTGGACCATATGGGCTCGGCGATCTATCCTGCTCCGCAGAAATGCCGGTCCCTCTGATTGATCTCACGCGCAACAAAGCGCAACTCGCCGAAATCGAAGAAGCCGTCGTGCGCGTGGTTCGCAGTGGCGGTTACGTGCTCGGCCCTGAGGTCGAAAACCTCGAGACTGAGCTGACCCAATACATCGGCACCAAGCACGCGCTGTCGCTGTCGTCGGGCACCGACGCGTTGCTGTTGCCCTTGATGGCGATGGGCATCGGACCGGGCGATGAAGTCGTATTGCCGAACTATTCATTCTTTGCGACTGCCGGGGTCGTGGCACGACTTGGCGCCACGCCGGTGTTTGTCGATTCGGAACCGACGTTCAAGAACATCGACCCGCAGCGCCTCGACGAGGCACTGAAGAACTGCAAGCGACCGAAGGCCGTGATGGCCGTGCACCTCTTTGGCAGTGCCTGTGACGTCGACGCCATCGTCAAGATCTGCAAGGCCCACTCCGTGCCGCTGATCGAAGATGCTGCGCAAGCGATCGGCACCAAGTACCAAGGACGCATGCTCGGCGGCCACGGCCTCTGCGCCGGCTGGTCGACGTTTCCAACCAAGAACTTCGGCGGCATCGGCGACGGTGGATTCCTGACAACCAACGACACCGAGTTCTTCGAGAAGTGCAAGTTGATGCGCAACCACGGCATGGCCGAGCAATACCTGCACAACTACATCGGCGGCAACTTCCGCATGGATGCGATCCAAGCTGCCGCCTTGCGCGTCAAGTTGCGCGGCATGGAAGAGGTCACCGAAGTCCGCCGCCAAAACGCCGCGAACTACCGCGAGCTGTTTGCCGAGGCCGACCTGCTCGGTTGGGCCACGCTACCGACCGAGATGGACCGCCACGCGTACCACCAGTTCGTGACGCATGTGCCTCAAGAGCAACGCGACCCGGCCATCGCTCACCTACGCCAACAAGGCATCGGCTGCGCGGTCTACTACCCGGTGCCGTTCCATCGCCAGCCGTGCTTCGAGTATCTCGGGTGCGACGGCAAGGACTTCCCGGTATCCGAGGAAGCGAGCCGCACGGCGCTGGCGCTGCCGATCTTCCAAGGGCTGACCCAAGCCGAACAGATCGACGTGGTCGGCGCGCTCGCGAAGTTCGTCAAGCAGTAGCTATTCGACGTACCAGAGCGCCGGCCCGCTCAGTGGAGTGCCGCCGCTCGGCAAGAACGTGATGCCTTGGAACACCAGCACATCCCCACGCAGCACCGGATTGTTGGGGATCGCGAAGTTGAGCTGCAAGCCCGCTGCGTCCACAAGCCCGCCGATTGCCAACACGAACGTCGCCGGGTCCGGGTAGACGCGTGCTGGTGGTAGGCCGATCGGACTTGGTAACAAGTAGCCCACCGCGATCATGCCGAGCGCTGGTGTTGGGGAGGTCATCCGCGCGGTCGAGATGCCACCCAGCACGGCGGGGCCGGCGTTGAGCATCGGCACTTCTTCAATCACTTCAACCGTGGTTTGGGACAAGAAGCCAGGGGCACCGTTCGCCGGCGCCAACAGGAACGAGGTCGGGTTCCAGTAGACTTCACTATCGACGGCTTCGAACGAACTCACAGGCACGACCGGCGTGCCGGTCACATACATGCCGCCCGTGCCATCACTCGACAGCCTTGCGACAGTATCAAAGATTCGCAGCGCCGGTTGCCCGGTGCCAACGTAGACCGAGCGCGCCGACTCCATCGACGCATCGGAGATGATCGCGCCAGGACCGACGGCATTGCCGAACAGGTTTTCGTTGCTGATCAAGTTGCAGAACTGCGCCTGAAGAGCCGGATAGCCGAGCAAGATCAAGCGTGCGAGGTGCACCGAGCCGGTGTTGAAGACTTCCAGTGCCGTCTGCTGCGGCCCACCGACCATCGTCACCTTCTCAATGATGATCGGCGCCATCACATTACTGATGCGCATCGCGCCAAGTGCACCTGGCCCAATCAACGTCGACATGCCCTTGATCACGAACGGATCGGCGCCAACGATGTTTTGCAGGTTGATCGTGTAGTTGGCACCAGCGGGCGGCAGCACGGTCGCACCAGACATGACGATGCGCAGCGCCTTTTGACAGGTGAACCCGGTGTAGGTGCCGGGGCGCACTTCGACAATCGAACCGGGCGCCGCGGCAGCGATCGCTTGCGGCAAGTCCGGGTGATTCGGATTGGTGCCGCCAACGGTGACGACGGGACGCTGCGCGACGAGCACGCCTGCGAACGCCATGACGGCGACAACGGCGAAGTAGGATTTGGACATGGCGAGTGGCTCGGCCGACAGGCTAACGCTGAATTGGCACCGATTCAGCCAGTTGGCCACAGTCACTGACACGTAAATCTACACTTCACCGGCCGAGCACAACGACTTCGAGGTGCCTGACGATCGTGTTGCCCTTGGCAGCCACCCACCATTGAAACCACATCGCCTTGCCGCCCAGCAACGAGCCAGCCTGCGTAATGCGCTTGCCTTTGCCACACGGCAACGCGGCGAACAGTTCACCCGTCTTGGTCGACCACGCGCGCAATCCCAACCGCGACGTGTCGCTAGTCGTCAGCGCGAGCTCTTCGCCAAACTTGCCCGCCCCCAAGAACCCAACCGGCAGCGACTTCTTGCCCAAAACCGACTTGTGGGCGCCGCCCTCGGCCAGGTGGTAGAGAACGGCACCGTCATCTTCGAAGTCGCCTTCGAGCAAGTAGCGCGCGCTCGGCGAGAGGAACAAGTCGACGAAGTGCTTGCCGCGCACGTCGTCATCGATGACGTAGTTCTGCCAATCGACCAGATCCAATCGGTGCAGGTGCCAAGCGCTCTGCTTGCGCGCAACGGTGAACACAGAATCGAGCCCGAAGACATGGCTGCGGTTGCGGTGCGACACGTAGCTGTTGGCAGTACCCAGCTGCTTGCCAGTCATCGCATCACGCAAGACCAGCATGCGACGGCCACCACGTTCCGGATCTTTGGCATAGTGAACGGCGTGCCGAGCATCGCGCGACAAGAACAGGCGCGGCAAGCGGTAGCCACCGAATGGGCACGCGATCGCAAAGCGCTCCGCCCCGTTGCGCGCATCGAGCACGCCGCCGCGGTCGGCCTTCGAAGACGACCAGGCGACGTTGCCGGCGACACACTGCAAGCCGTCGATCAGTTTGCCATCGATTGCAACGAATGAGCGTTCGTCACCGGCTTTGGGCACATGCACCACCGAACCGTCGGTCAAACCAAGCCAGTAACCGCGGCCGTGAGACAGCAAGGCAATCGCCGCAACCGAACCCAAGTGCGCCGACTCGAGCACGTTGCCCGTGTTGGCATCGACGATCCGGGCGACCAACTTGTCGTGATCGACGACAGCCACAGCCGAGCCATCGGGCGCCACGGAGACGTGTTCTTCGCCGCCAATGACCTCGGCCAACCGGCGGGTCGCCAAGCCGGTCGAAGGCACCTCGACGGCCTGCGCCACGGAGGCACCAAGGAGAAGGGCCATCGCCAGAACGAACTGCATGACCCCATTCTGACGCCATTGTCTTCCCCTGTGTTAGCAACAAAGTGGCAGCTGCCCCATTGACGGAGCGCTCCTTGCACATCATCCTGCATTCACCGCTGGAGGAGCGGCCGCGATCAGTAACTGATGTCAGGGCTTCGGAGCCCGTGACGAGCATCAGCGAAAGGCGACGGTCGCCGAAGCCTTGGCACGACCGAACGTGCCCGTGGTTGGCTGCGAGGACTAATTCCCTCGTGGTTGTCGCATCTCGCTTGGCGCGATGCGGAGGGCCAGAGGCTGATGTGCGTCCGGCATGTTGGTTTCTCGGTGTTCCTAAGGCGGCTTGTATCAACAGCCACGCCCGACACCGACTTACGATGACCGCATCCGATCCTGGTTCCTCCGCCCAGAGCCCTACCAATGGGAGCTCTGCCAATGGCAAGCCTTCGACCGAAGGCCACCCCGCCATCGACCGCACCAGCTGGTTGCTCGACCGTACTGAGGCGCTTTGCAAATTCGACACGACCACCGGACGTGAAGACACCGGCCTGCCGGCGCTGCGCAGCGAGCTTTTGGACCTCGGTGCCGAAGTGCAACTGCAGCAAGTCGAGCCAAAGCGTCACAATGTGCTGGCGACGTGGGGCAAACCGAAGCTGCTGTTTTCGACGCACCTCGACACGGTGCCGCCGTTCTTGCCGCCGAAGCGCTCGGGTGACCTGCTGTCCGGTCGCGGCACCTGCGACGCGAAGGGCCAGATCGTCGTGCAACTCGCGGCGATCCAAGCCTTGCTCGAACAAGGACACACCGATCTCGCCTGGCTTGGTGTGGTCGGCGAAGAAACCGACAGCATCGGCGCCAACGCCGCTGGCGATCTGACGTCCAGCCTGCGGGAATGCGTTGCCGTGATCAACGGCGAACCCACCGAGAACAAGCTCGCCACCGGCCAACGCGGATCGTTGCAATTGCAGCTTTCAACCAAGGGCAAGGCGGCGCACTCCGGCATGCCAGAACTCGGACACTCTGCGATCTGGCCGTTGATGCAATGGCTGCACGACCTGCGTGAGCTGCAAACCGAAGTCGACCCGGACCTCGGCCCGGAGATCTGGAACCTAGGCCTGATCCACGGCGGTGCCGCACCCAACATCATTCCCGCCAAGGCAAACGCGCAGCTGTTCGTGCGTTCGATCCGCGATTCGTCGTTTGAACACCGCGCGCGCGCACTGGCGCCCACAGAAGGACTGCTTGAGCAACTGTCGTTCACCCCACCCGAAGTGTTCACGCGCGTGCCAGGGTTCGAACACGCCGTCGTGCCTTTCGGCAGCGATGCACCGCGCATGCGGCAACTGGTCGGCGGCCAACGCGTCGCACTTTGCGGCCCCGGCACGATCAAGGTTGCCCACACGCTCGACGAACACATCACCGGCACCGAAATGAACACTGGCTGCGAACTACTGATTGCGCTGGCTACGACCTTCTTGGAGGGGCGCGCCGGATGATCATCATGAAGTTTGGTGGTTCGTCGCTCGCGACGGCTGCCCGCCTGCAACAAGTCGCGGCGCGCATTACGCACGCGAAGGAAGCCCCGTGTGTCGTGTTGTCCGCGATGGGTGACACGACCAATCAGCTACTGGCGACCGCCGATGCAGCCGGCGCCGGCCACAGCACGGACGCGCTGAAGATCCTCGCGGACATCTTTGCAAACGCGCAGGCGGTCATCGATGAATTGCTGCAAGATCCGACCGCAGTCGCTGTGGCACTCGCGCAACTGCGCAGCGATTGCGAACTGCTCGTCAAAGGCATCAGTCGCACCGCGGATCGCGCTCCAGATGCAATCCTGACTGCCCGCACCACCGACGCCCTGATCGCCCACGGCGAACGCATTGCGACGCTTGTGCTCAGCGAACACCTGCGCCAACAAGGCAAGCAAGTACTCACCGTCGATGCCCGCGATGTCATTCGCACCAACGATGCGTATGGCAAAGCCAAGCCGATGCGTGGCCATATCCTGCAACGCGCCCACCAGAACATCGGACCAAGCTTGGCGCACGGCATCATCGTGGTGACCCAAGGCTTCGTCGGTTCGGCGCCGGATGGCACGACCACGACACTCGGCCGCGGTGGCAGTGACTGGTCGGCAGCACTTCTGTGTGCGGCACTTGGCGGCGAGGAGCTGCAGATCTGGACCGATGTCGAAGGCGTGCTGACCGCGGATCCGCGGGTCGTCAGCGAAGCCCAACCGATCACCCACCTGAGCCCCGAAGAGGCGGCCGAACTCGCAGCCTTTGGGGCACGCGTTCTGCATCCGTCGACGATCCAGCCGGTCGTCGACAAGGGCATCCCGGTCACGGTTCGCCACACAATGCGGCCCGACGGTTCGTTCACCCGGATCGATCACGAGAACCCCGAGAACGTGCCCGGTATCGCCGCGTTGGCATCGCGTGGCCCGATCACCGTGCTGACGATGACCAGTCGCCGCATGCTCGATGCGAGTGGCTACCTGGCGCGACTGTTCGAAGTGTTCGGCGAGCTAGACATCCCAGTCGACCTCGTCACCACCGCCGAAGTGTCGGTCGCTTGCACGGTAGAAGCCGACGCACCAATCGCGCGCCTGATCGCAGCACTGGATGGCCATGCGCACGTCGAGACGATGACCGACTGCGCCATCGTCGCAGCGATCGGCGACGGCCTGCAACACACGGATCGGGTGCTCGAACGCGCCTGCCGCGCGCTCTACCCGATCAAGCCACAGATGGTCAGCTACGGCGGCAACAGCCGCAACCTGTCCTTCGTGGTGCGCAGCATCGAGCAAGACGCCGCCCTGCGTCGGCTGCATGAAGAGTTTTTCGGCGACACCACCACCGCAAAGGCGCCCGCCGCCATCGAGGAGAGCAACGGATGACCGCCCCTATTCGCATCGGACTGTTCGGAGCCGGCCGCCTCGGCCAAGCGATCGCCGAACACCTCGGCCCGCAACTCGCCTGGCAAGTCACGCGCGACGACCCACCGAGCACGGCCGTCGACGCCATCATCGAGGCATCCAGCGGCACGCAGGTGCCAGCGCGGCTCGACTGGGCGTTGGCCAACAAGGTGCCGTTGATCATCGGCAGCACCGGCTGGGACGTTCCCGATCTGGCAGAACGGGTCGGCGATCAAATCGGCGTGGTCACGGCGCCCAACTTCTCACTCGGCGTCGCCCTGCTGCGGCGCATGACGATGATCATGGCGCGCTTCTCATCGCGCGATGAGCTGCTCGACCCCTACATCGTCGAACACCACCAAGCCAAGAAGCACGATGCGCCGTCGGGTACGGCCAAGCTACTCGCGGCAACAATGCTCGAAGGCTGCGCGCGCAAAGAGTCGTGGAAGATCGGCGGGCCGGTCGAGCCCAACCAACTCAGTGTCGCCGTGATGCGTTCCGGCCACACCTACAGCGAGCACCGCGTGGGCATCGACGCCCCCGCCGAAGTGCTCGAACTACGCCACACTGCGCGCAGCCCCATGGCATTCGCCGACGGTGCCTTGACCGCGGCAAACTGGATCCAAGGCAAGACCGGCGTGTTCTCAATGGACGACGTGTCGGCGAGTGTGCTGGATCCACTGTTCACTGGACTTTCGGGAGGAGAACGATGAACGACAGTAGCAACCTGTTTGGCAATGGCTTTGGCGTCGCGCTGATCACGCCGTTCTTGCCGGAAGGCGCCATCGACGAAGCCGGCCTGGTGCGCCTCGTGCAGCACGTCGTCGACGGCGGCGCCGATTTCCTGGTCGCGCTCGGCTCGACCGGCGAAGCGGCAATGCTTGACGAAGGTGAGCGGCACCGCGTCATCGCGATCGTCGACGAGCACCGCGGCGACGCCAAACTGATCGTCGGCACCGGCACCTCGGCTACGGCATCCACATGCACGTGGACCAAGACCGCCAAAGACAGTGGTGCTCATGCGGCACTGATCGCCGTGCCGCCCTACACCAAACCGACCCAAGCCGGCATCGTCGCGCACTTCGCCGCCATCGCGGAAGCCGTGCCCGACCTGCCACTGATCGCCTACAACGTGCCGGGCCGCACCGGTGTCAACATGACGCCGGCGACCGTGCGCGAACTATGGCGCATTCCATCCGTCGTCGGTCTCAAGGAATCGTCCAACGACCTGGTGCAGATTTCACAGATCGCGCACGACCTGCCCGAGGGCAAAACGCTGCTCGGCGGCGACGACGCGCTGCTGCTGCCGACCATCGCGGTCGGCGGCCACGGCATCGTCTCGGTAGCTGGCAACGTCGTTCCCGGCTTGATGCGCGAACTGCTGATGGCGTCACGCGCCTCCGACCTCGAAGCTGCACAACAGCAGCAAGCAACCTTGCAGCCGCTGTTCGAAGCCCTCAACCTCGAACCCAATCCCATCCCGATCAAGGCCGCACTGGCACTCGCCGGCATGGCCTACTCGGCACCGCGCCTACCCCTGTTGTCGGCGACCGAAGCCACCCGCATCGCGCTTCGCCCAGCGCTGCAACAAACCCGAAGCCTCACGATCCATGTCTGAAGAACAACTGCAGGCGTTTTACGAACGCGATGACCTCGCCGCCAACAAGGCGGACTGGAAGCAAAGCCACGAGCAACTGCTGCGCGGCCTCGAGTCGGGCCGCATCCGCGCGGCTGAGCGCGGCGCCGACGGCAACTGGCACGCAGTGCTGTGGGTCAAACGCGCCATCCTCGAAGGCTTCAAGAACTCCGACGTCGTGCGCCAAGGCCCCCTCGGCCACCCCCCCTTCTTCGACAAGGAGTCGTACCCTGCCCGTTCGTTTGAACAATCAGATAGCGTGCGCATCGTGCCCGGCGGCACTTCCGTTCGCCGCGGTGCCTACGTGTCCTCGGGCGTCGTGATCATGCCCCCGGCCTACGTCAACGTCGGCGCCTACGTCGACTCCGGCACCATGGTCGACAGCCACGCCCTCGTCGGCTCGTGCGCCCAAGTCGGCAAGAACGTGCACCTCAGCGCCAGCGCCCAGATTGGCGGCGTGCTCGAACCGATCAACGCCAGCCCCGTCATCATCGAAGACAACGTCTTCGTCGGCGCCCTCTGCGGCGTCTTCGAAGGCTTCGTCGTCCGCGAACGCGCCGTGCTAGCCACCGGCGTCACCCTCACCGCAGCCACCACCGTCTACGACCTGGTCCACGGCATCGAACGCCGCGGTGAAGTCCCCGCCGGCGCCGTAGTCGTGCCCGGCACCCGCCCAGCCAGCGGCGAGTTCGCCAAAGAACGCGGCCTGCAGGTCTCAGCCCCGATGATCGTCAAGTACCGCGACGAACGCACCGACGCCTCAACCGCCCTCGAGGGAGCCCTGCGCTAGGGATCTGCGCTAGAAATCTGCGTACCGTACCTGGTTCAAACCACAGATTCGGTAAGTCGATCACCAGTCGGTCGCTAACGAAGTTACTTCTGTGCCTGGCACAGTACTAACGGACTTCTTTGTATTGGCCGCCGGTCATTGCGGCTAGGTCCATTAGTAGGGTGGACTTCATGCCGATGGAGATGCAGTGGATGATGATTTGGCGGGTGCGGTTTTGGCGGAGAACGGCTTCGAGGATCTCCTCGGCGTCGACGACTTCGCCGGCGGTTGGAACGCCATCCGTTAGTAGGTAGATGGTGTCGACCTCGGGGTCATCCATCGCGGCCATGATCGCGCCGTAGGTGTTGGTGCCGCCAGCTAGCTTGATCTTGTTGACCTCCTCGAGCAACTCACGTCGATTGCCCTTGGTCAGCGCCTTGAGCTCGCGCCATACATTGGACACTCTGCTCTCGAACGGGATCAGGTTGACCTTGTGCGTCTTCGGCAACGCACCGATCACCAGGCGCAACTGCTCCTTGGCAGCCATCAGTCGGTTGCGCTTCTTGTCGGTGCCAACGCGAGCACCCATCGAACCACTGTGGTCGACGATGAACGCGATGCGAGCACTGACCAGCGGGATGTCGTAGTAGCTGATCGTATTGCCACCGGAGGTGCTACCACCGCCCTTGACGCTGTTGGGATGCGGCAACACGAAGCCAACCTTGTTGCGCCGCCACCAGCTCGACCAATCACGGGCACTCCAGCAGCGCGTGCCCGTGTGCTTGAACAACGCGGTGTTGAGCTCGTGAGCCAGACGACCGTCTTCTCTGCCGAAACGCGCGATCAACAACGGGATCGACGTGACGTCACGGCTCTTGGTCAAGTAGCGGTAGGACAGCGAACGCAACTCCCACGCACGGTTCTTGAGGTAGCGCTGGGCGTGCGGGATGGCTGCCGGAGACTCCATCTCAAGCAGCATAGCTAGCCCAAGCATGCGACTTTCGAAGTCGTTCGCGCTCGCGAGCCCAACCAGGTCTTGCACCCACGTCGGGTCTTTGCTGAGCAGCTCGTGCAACCCCGCCGCACTCTCAAGCACCTTCTTGCGATTGCGCTTCAACTGCTGGCGAACTCGTGCGACCAATGGGGCGACCGCGGACGCCGGGGCTTTGCTCAGGAGAATCTTGGCAACCGAACGCTCAGCCGGCGACTCGGACTCGATGCCATCTTCGATCAAGAACTCGATCAGTTCCGGGTTCTTGCCGGCGGCACCTGCGACGCGTCGCAGCGCCTGCTTGACGGTGTTGCCACGCGTCGCCCCAAAGCGAAGGATCGCTGGAAAAAAGTCGGGATCGCCAACCAACACCAACCCCTGGACCAACTCAGCAGCGGAGCGTAGGTCCGGCTTATCGAAAACCCGCTCGAGCACATCGACCGTCAGGTCCGCACCGCGGCGATGGCCCTGTTCGACTAGCAACCGCCAAGCCGTTGCCGCCACGATCAGGTTACCTTCCTTGATGCACTTGATGCGGGCGTCATCAATCTTGCGGATACCCTTCGCGAAGCGAGTCGAGACGAGCATGCCTAGCCGATAGGCGTGGTCCCCATCGAGAATCAGCTTGGCCAACTCTCGATGCACTCTGGGCGACTCACTTGTGCTCAGACCTTGGAGCAAACCAGAACGGATACCCTGGTGCTTGACCGCCGCCGCATAGTCGATCAAGTCGTCGCACGCGCCATCGCCGAACGTGGTGAGCAAGCGCGTCGCAGCGACTCGCGTGCGATGGTTGCTCTTCACTGCCTTCACGACACTGAGTAGCGCCGACTCAAGCTGCGGACGCGCAACCTTGCTGATCGCTTCGATCGCGTACTCGCCAGCCGACGACGACGCATGGCGCTTCAGGTCTTGCTTGAGATACTCCGTGACCCGCGCATCGTCGATCTCACCAATCCATCCGAGCAACCGCTTGCGCTGCGACAGCTTCTTCGGATCCTTGCGAACCTTCTCGTAGTCCGCGATCGCCTTGTCGATGCGCTTGGTGAGCGCCGCCTCTGCTGCGGCGGCGCCATCCTGGCCCTGCCCTGCTGCTGGGCCCTGTTTCGACGCTGGATTGGGCTTCGACGCCGGATTGGGCTTGCCAACCGGATCCGGCACAACAACCGGCGGCTGACCACCTGCAGGCGGATTCTGGCCGGACAAAGCTGGAACAGCAATCGCCAGCGCGGCCACTGCAAGCAGCGGCATCAATCGGAACGTCAGGAAAGGGTGCATTCGGCGGACAAAGAGGGGCAACACTGTTGTACCCGCCCCGGCGCCCGGACCAAGCCCCTCAGCGATTCCGTGGCCCCCGCTCGCGCTGAGATCGGCTACGCCGTAGAAGCGGGCATGGCGTTCGCCTCGCGACTCATTCTGTTGGCCTGCCTCGCTCACCCAGCGGCCGCGCAAACGGACAGGGCGCAATTGCCGCCAGCCGGGGATCGATTGCTGGTCTGCAACAAAGCCGAGAACACCGTGTCGATCTTCGCGCTGGCAACGCGTACTGAGGTGGCGGTGCTCAAGACGGGCCTTGGCCCACATCAAGTCGCCGTCTCGCCAGATGGCCGCACGGCCGTGGTGACCAACTACGGCCGTGCCAAGCCAGGGCACACCCTGACGGTCCTCGACGTCGTTGCCGCGAAGGTGCTGCGAACCATCAACCTGTCGCAGCCGGGTGACGCCTCGACCCTAACCAACCAACTGTTCTTGCGGCCGCACGGCGTGCAGTTCGTCTCGCAGGACCACGCGATCGTAACCAGCGAAGCGACACGCAAGCTCGTGCTCGTCGATATCCAGGCCGGCGCGATCCATCGCACCTGGAGCACACCACAGCAGACGGTGCACATGGTGGCGGTGACGCTGGATGGCAAACACGCCGCCGCATCCAGCGGCGCCGACGGCATGGTGGTGTTCCTCGATTTGCGTGCCGATGCGCGCACCCTGCCAATGCCGATCCGTTTGGGCGCTGGCGTGGCAGGCCTGGCTGTGCATCCGCTCACTGGCGATGCCTGGGTCGCCAACCAATCGACCAACAACCTGTCGATTGTGTCCCGCAAGACCGGTGAGGTCCTCGCGACCCACGACACCGGCGTGGTTCCGTTTCGCGTCGCCTTCACGGCCGACCACGCGCAGGTGCTGGTCACGTGCAGGGAAAGCGGTGAGCTGATGATCTTCGATGCAGCCAAGCGCAAGCTGGTACGCGAAGCCTCGATTCACGGCGACCGCAGTGAGCAGAGCTCGTTACCGCTTTCTGTCGTCAGCGGGCCGGATTCACGGCTGGCCTACGTCACCTGTGCGCGCGGCGAGTTCGTCGCCATTGTCGATCTCGAGTCCGGCGACCTGATCGATCGCATCGATGCGCGCAAGGGTCCGGATGGCATTGCCTATGCCAGGCCGCGCGACGTAGCGACTAAACGCTGAGGAAGCCGCGGTTGGCGAGCTTCTCGGCCGTCGATGCGAAGACGGCTTCGGTGTCGAGCTCTCCCGACAACAACTTCTGACGCGCAGCTTCTACCAGCGAATCGCGGCTGCCATCGTCGTCGCGAGCTTGCTCGACGAGTCGATCGACGCTTGCAGCGGTCTTGCGGCCGGTCTCGCTAATGCGCGCATCATCCTTCGGAACGAACGGAATCAGCACGTTCGACTTGGACTGAGCACGTTTGCCGTGCTCGCCTGCGCGATCGATGTTGCCGTGGTTGCCTACGTTTCGAATGTCCATCAGTGACTCTTTGTTACTGGTCCAAGGGAATCATCGGCAGCCGGGGGCTCCGCTTGAGAGGTCAATCCCAAAATGTGTCGAAAGCCGCAGCGCACGGGCGGCCCGACACCGGCGGCAAGATCTGCCAGTATCGGCAGCAATTGCCGCTGTAGCAGGTGGCAAGAACTGCCGCCTGCTCCCCGCGCGACGGCGATCGGGAGGCGAATCGCCAGTGCCACCGGGGCAATCGATTTCCTGAGCCGCTTGGCATGCACGGTGCTTCTTCAAGGTGGCGAGGAAGAACATCACTGTGGCGATACCAAACATACAACTCGGACGCATCGAGTCCGACCCGCTGGCAATTCCAATGGCTGCGAGCATGCGCACCGGAGAGGAATCGCCGTTCGATCGCATGCTCCGTGAGTCCGTTGCCAATGAGTCCAACGACAACGGGGCGCCCCCGCAAGAACGAGCCGAAGAGACTCCTGTTGACAGCGGGCTCGAGAACGCCAGCGATGACGTGCCGGATGCCCGGGAAGTTGCCGACGGTGACACCGAACCACCCGCCGACGTCCACGACGAAGGTGCTGACCCGGAAGCAGTCGACCTCGGCGATGACGTCACCGAGAGCGTCGAGCGCGGCGACAGCGAGCAGCCTACCAAGTCGCCCACCAAGACCCAGGACGCCAACCGTTCGACCCCGGTCACCAGTGAGCCACTGATTGCCGCCACCATCCAGGGACAGAACACTGGCCAGCAGCAACTCAATGCCGCCGGCCAGAACGCGACCCAACAAGCGCCCACGGCCAAGACCGTCGAGCCGACCATTCGTGGCACCGGCAACGCCGCGATTGCCAACAACACGAAGTCGAACGCCCCGTCCGTGCAAGGCGCCTACTCCGCGAAGAGCGCGGCACAGGCCCAACTGCTCGAGCAGGCGCGCGACTCGGTCTTCAAGCAGATCCTGATGAAGCTGAACAGCGAAGGTGGCGAGGTGCGCATGCGCCTGGAGCCGCCGGACCTTGGTCAGCTCGATCTGCGCATGACGGTCGAACGCGGCAACAAGCTCAGCCTGACGATCTCGGCCGATCGCCAAGACATCAACAGCCTGCTGCAACGTCACCTCGACGAACTGAAGCAGACACTGCAAGAGAGTGGCCTCGAGATCACGGGCGCAGAAGTGCAGACCCGCAGCGAGTTCGAGCACCAACAAGCACAACGCGACGCCGCCGATGGCGGATTCGCATCCAACGACACAACCAGCAACGACGCGGAAACCACTCCGCAACCGCTCGGCTTCACTGCCGGCGGCGGCCTCGACTTCTTGGCCTAGCCCAGCAGCGATTCAGCCCTACCAGCAATCAGACCCACCAGCACGCAATCGGAGAACACGATGGAAAGCCCCTTCAATATCAACCAACTCAACACCACCGGCGCCAACAACATCCTTGGCAGCAGCAAAGCAACCGGCGACAGCAACCAGTTCTTGGAGCTGCTGACCCAACAGCTGCGCAACCAAACGCCGTTCGAGCCGGTCGACAGCAGCAGCTTCAACGAGCAGCTCGCGAGCTTCTCAAGCATGGAAGAACAGCGCGGCCTCAACGAGAGCATGACGCAGTTGCTCGACTACCAAGGCATCCTGGCTCGCTCGCAGGGCCTCAGCCAAGGCAGTGCACTGCTCGGTAAGAACGTGGAGTTTGTTGCCGAAGACGGCACGACCGGTAGCGAGCCGGTGACCTCCGTGTTCGTCGCCGAGACCGGCGACGTGCGCCTCCGCCTGCAATCGGGCGCAGAGATCGACATGCGCCAGGTGCTCGGCATCACCAACGGAGAAGAACCGACCCCGGCGCCGGCGACCAACGCCTGATTCCTCCAGCATCCACCTCACCAAGATCCGCAACGCAGGTAATCGAGAAGAATGGTAAGCACCGCGCTATACACGGGACTGTCGGGACTACGCGCCCACCAAACCTACATCGACGTCATCGGTAACAACCTCGCCAACGTCAGCACGCCCGGATTCCGGGGCTCTCGTGCGACGTTCAGCGACATTCTGAGCTTTACGGTCCGCTCGGGCTCCGGCCCGAACGGCAACTTCGGTGGCCAGAACCCGATGCAGATCGGCACCGGCACGTTCTTGTCGAGTGTCGATGTCGACACCAACCAAGGCACGCTACAAGACACCGGTCGGTCGATGGACGTCGCACTGCAAGGGCGCGGCTTCTTCACGATGACCAACGGGTCCCAGACGTTCTACTCGCGCGTCGGGTCGTTCGGCATCGATGCCAATCGTTCACTTGTCGACCTGCGCACCGGCTTGCGTGTTGTCAACTCGAGCGGCGCAGATATCACGGTGCCGACCTCGGACACGCTGCCGGCCCAATCGACCAGCGAAGTCACGTTCCAAGGCAGTCTGCCGGCAGAGGTCGGCGGCCCGCTAGCCGAGATCGTGACGTCCAATGTGCCGCTGAAGGCGGGCACGGCGGCGAGCAAGACGTCGACGGCACCAGCGCCATCAGGTCCGCAATACGATTTGACCGGCAACCTCGGCGCCACGCTGCTGGTGTCAGTCAACGGTGGCGCCCAGCAAACCCTGACCGTTCCCGATCAACCGCCGTTTGACGCCGGTCCGGTCAACGCATCGGACATTGCCGACTGGCTCAATGGCAACATCGCTGGCTTCTCTGGCATCACCGGTGCCGCTGCGACTGCCAACAACGCGGGCGGCACGATCGGCATCGACACCAAGCGACTCGGCTCGGGTGCCACGATCAAGTTCGACAACGGCAGTTCGTCCTCGACCTTGATGGCGTCGCTCGGCCTCAACACGACCCTGACGTCCGGCTCGGAGAGCACGGCGGTCGCCACGACCAACATCAACGCACTCACCGCACGAACAGAGCCCTATACGAACGGCGACGCAATCACCGTCAGCGGCACCAACCCGGACGGCACGGCCTTCTCGGACACGTTCGTCTACGGCACGACCGGGACGACGCTCGGCGAGCTGGTCGACTTCGTCAATGCGACCGTCAACTCGACCCAATCGACGGCTGCCCTAGCCGCTGACGGCAACATCACGCTGACCGCCACCGAAAAGGAAGAGGCGGCGTTGAGCCTGTTCCTCGGCGATGTCTCGACCAACGCCGGCGCTGCCAGCTGGCCGAGCTTCGAAGTGTCGCAAGACGGCACGAACGCCGACACCGCGGTCACGTCGATCGACGTCATCGATAGCCAAGGCCGCACGCACCCGGTGACGATGACGTTCACCCGCTCGGTCACCGACCCGCGCATCTGGGACCTGCAGGCGGAGACCCAAGGCGACGGCGCCACGATCACGCAGAGTTCGATCGGCCAGATTCGATTCAACGACAACGGTTCGTTCAACGTCATCGGCGGTGGCACCAACACCCTGACCTTCGCCTGGGACGGCATTGCGGCGGCACAAAACGTCGCGATCAACCTCGGCACATCCGGCCAGTTTGACGGAGTCGCCATGCTAGGCAGCGCGACCACCGTCGCGGCGGTCGACCAAGACGGCTACGGCGCCGGCACGCTGCTCAACGTTGGCTTCAACAACGGCGGCGAGCTGATCGGCTTCTACAGCAATGGCCAGAACCTGACCCTCGACACGCTGCGCATCAGCATGTTCAGCAACGAAGGCGGCCTGACGCGCCAAGGCGACACGCTCTACTCCGAGTCACCAAACTCAGATGACGCAATTGCAACCACGGCCAATGCCGCCGGTGCTGGCTCGGTTCGCGCCGGCCAGCTGGAGAACAGCAACGTCGACATCGCAAAGGAGTTCGTCAACTTGATTGAGGCCCAACGTGGCTTCCAAGCCAACTCGCGTGTCATCACGACGACCGACGAGATCCTCTCCGAACTGATGAACATCGTTAGGTAATCATGGGTAGCTACGCAGAAAACGCATTGGTGAGCGGCCTGACTTTCCTCGCGGAAAAGCAGGCCTCCATTGCCAATAACCTGGCCAACGTCGACACCTCGAGCTTCAAGCGTCGCACGGCGATTGCAGAAGGCTCGGGCGACCGCTTCCACACGATGCTCGACAGCCGTATGTCGACGGTCGGGTATCGCGAGCAGTCGGACATGCAACGCGGCACGCTGCGCGAGACCGGCAACAAGCTGAATGTTGCAATCGATGGGCCCGAGTGGATGCGCGTCCAGAACTCCAATGGTGGCGAGTTCTACACGCGCAACGGACAGCTCAACATCGCACTCGATGGCTACCTGACCACGCGCGACGGCTTGCGCATTCTGGGCAAGGATGGCTCACCCATCCTGCTCGGCGGAGGCGAAGCCACGCCAACGGATCTGACGTTCTCACCGAACGGCACGATATCGGACCAACAGACTGGTCAGACCTACGGCCCGATCGCGTTGGTCGCACTCCCCGATCCGGAAGCGCTCATGCCAGTTGGGCGCGGCCTCTACACGGATCCCAAGAATCAAGGCGGCAAGCAGGGCGTCACCGGCCTGCAACAAGGCTTCCTCGAAGGTAGCAACGTCGACAGCTTGCAAGAGCTGGTCGCGATGATCACCGTCGAACGCAGCTTCTCTGCCACTCAAAAGGCCCTCACGGGCATGGACCGACTTCAGGGAAACCTCATCACCAACATCTTGAGGTAACAACACGATGCTTAAGAGTCTCTACACAACTGCCACGGGCATGAAAGCCCAACAAACGATGGTCGACATGATCGCGAATAACATCGCGAACGTGAACACCTCGGGCTTCAAGAAGTCCCAAGCTTCGTTTGAAGACCTTTTCTATGTGACCCTGCAATCGCCTGGTCTGGCGCGCGGCACGAACGGCGACGCGGTGCCAATCGGCACGCAGATCGGTTCGGGCACGCGCCTCAACGGCACGACCAAGGTCTTCACGACCGGCACGCTCGAGATCACCGAGCGGAGCCTCGACGTCGCAATCGACGGTCAAGGCTTCTTCTCCGTGATCCTGCCCGATGGCGCGACAGGTTACACGCGCGACGGCAACTTCCACCTCAACGCGGACGGCAAGCTGGTTACCGGCGCCGGTAACGTGTTGACGCCGGAAGTCACCGTGCCGAGTGACACGCTCGAAATCTCGATCGACCCCGAAGGTCGTGTCAGTGGTCGAACCGCTGGCTCGCCCGACACGTCGACGCAGTTCGGCCAGCTCAACATCCACCGCTTCGTCAACCCGAGCGGCATGCTCGCCTCGGGTTCCAACGTCATGCGCCCCACGGAAGCGTCGGGCCAACCGACGACCGGAGCACCGGGTAGCAACGGCCTCGGCTTGCTGAAGCAGGGCTTCATCGAGCGTTCGAACGTCCAGATCGTCAACGAGCTGGTCAACCTCATCGTCGCGCAGCGCGCCTACGAGGTGAACAGTCGCGCAATCAAGGCCAGCGACCAGATGCTGCAAACAGCTACCAACCTGTCGCGATAAGCGACCAGATCTAAGCGGAAGAAGGAACAACATGACCCTACTCACAACCATCGCGATGTGTGCCGCCCTCTTCGGAGGCGGCAACGGCGACCCACCGGTGAAGCCAGAGCTGCGCATCAAGCCAGCAACGACGATCCGTGGTCTACACGTGACGATCGGCGATCTCTGCGAGATCACCCCGACCAACGCTCAGACGATGGCGTTGGCCGAGATCCGCTTCGGTCCCGCCCCTCACAACGGCTACGCCCGCGCAGTCTCCCGCACCGACATCATTCGCGCGCTGGCCGGCGCAGGCATTCAGCTTAAGACGCTGAAGCTGACCGGCGGCAACGAGATCTCGGTGCAGAGCTTCGCGATCGAAGTGCAGCAACAGGAGATGCTCGACGCAGCAACCGCTGCCTTGCAAGCCCAGCTGGCGATCGAAGGCGGCGACGTCGAGTTCGAACCGCCGGTGCGCATGCGTTCCGTCAAGGCTCCGCCAGGTCGCGTCAGTCAGGACCTGCGGGCTCGTGTTCGCAACACCAAAACGAACCTCAGCCTGGCCGTGGTCGACATTGAGATCCTGGTCGACGGCGAGGTCTTCAAGAAGATCCCGATCAACTTCAAGCTGCGCCGCTTCCACCGGATCCTGAAGACGATCGGCACGATCCGCAAGGACACGCCGCTCGGTCCTGAGAACATCCGCGTCATCCGTGAGCCAATGGCACAGGTCAGCGACCTGTATCTCACCAAGATGCCGCAAATCGCCGGCATGAACTCGGCGCGCAACCTGCGCAACGGCCAGCGCCTGTCGCTGGGTGACATCATGCCACCAGCACTGATTCACCGTGGCGACATCGTCACGGTCGTGCTGACCCGCGGTCGCGTCAAGGTCACCTCGCGGGCCATCGCGAACCACAACGCGCCACTCGATGGCCGCATCCAACTGACCAACCTGAACTCCCGCAGCCAAATGACCGGTCGCGTCCTCGGCCCTGGTCTGGTCGTCATCAACCCGTGAGCCCAGCCATGAAACTCATCACCCTACTGACCTGCCTCGGCTGCACGTTCGCCTCTTCGCTGGCGGCACAGAACCCGTATGTGCGCGCTGGCGTGCGCATTTCCTCGATCGCGGACAACCGCGCTCGACACGTCGGCGACATCCTGACGATCACGATCCAAGAGGAAACGTCGGTTCGCAATGAAGCCAAGGTCGAGCGCCGCAACGACACGTCGTTGGCCGCTCGCGTCGAAGCCTTCTCGCTCAGTGACAAGACGTTCAAGACGAACGTGCTGCCGCGGCTCGAGATCCGCAAGGAAACGGACTTCAACGGCGAAGCGAAGCAAAATCAAAACTCAGACGTTCGCGCCAGCATCGCGGTCGTCGTCATCGACGTGCAGCCCAACGGCAACCTTGTCGTCGCCGGCGTTCGCAGTCTCAAGATCGACGACGAAACCCGCACGCTTCGCGTCAGCGGCCTCGTCCGCCCCCTCGACGTGACGCCGGCCAACACGGTCACCAGCGCGCAAGTCGCGGAAGCTCGCATCGCAATCACGGGTGAAGGCGCCAACACTCGCCAAGTCACTCGCGGTCCGATCGGGCAACTGTTCGACACGTTGGTCTGGGCCGCCTGGCCGTTCTAATCCTCGGAGAAACGCAGATGTGCTTCACAACAAACTCGCTTCCTCGATCACTTTCCTTCGCGCTGCTTAACGCAGTGCTTGGAGCAGTGCTCGCGGCGCAAACTCCGCCGGTGCAAACTCCGCCTGGGCAAACTCAGCGCGGGCAAACGCCACCGGCCGCGCCGGGTAGTGCCACCAACGGACCGGCATCGAACGGTACCGGTGCAACCGGTAGCAACCCAACCGGCGCGCAACTGCCACCGGCTGGTGCTTCGCCGGCTGCGTTGCAACCGCGCCAGGCGGGCGCAGTCACGGTGCAACCGCTCACCGACGATGCGCTCATGGAGGCGCCGCAATCGCTCACCTCCCCGGTGCGCACCAACCGCCTGGGCCAAACGGTGTTGTCGCCGCGCATCAGCAGCATCACGCGGGTCGCCAACAGCATGCCGCACCAACTCACCGGCATCGGCCTGGTTACCGGTCTTCCCGGCACCGGCTCGAACGACAAGGGCACGCGGCAAGCGCTCATCAACTACATCAAACGACACGACCTCAACCTCAATCTGACGGATGTCACCAATGGTTCGACGGCGCTGGTTGCATTGACGTGCAACCTGCCGCCGTTCGCAAAGGAAGGCACCGAACTCGACGTCAAGATCGAAGTCGTCGGGGACGCCCTGTCGCTGCGCGGCGGCCAACTCATGCGCGCCGAACTCAAGGGTGTCGACGGCAAGGCATACATCAGTGCGCAAGGTGCGATCGTCGTCGCCGGCTTCACCGCCAAGGGCAAGAACAGTGGCGTCGACAAGAACCCGAGCGCCACGGGTCACCTGCTCAACGGTGGCATCGTCATCCAGGAGGAGCACACCTCGTTCTTCAGCGAGTCGGGCGCGCTCGAACTGCGCCTGCTCAACCCGAGCCCCTACAACTCTTCGTCGGTCGCCGCCGGCATCAAGACGGCCCTGGCCGGCACCAAGATCCGGGTGACGCCGGTCGACCCTTCGCTGGTTCGCCTGGAGCTACCCGAGGAGAACCTCACCAACGAGTATGCGATGAAGGTACTCGGCTTGATCGGCAACGTTCGCGTTGCGGTCGAGAACCCGACCAAGGTCACCATCGATCAGGTCAGCGGCACCATCCTAGCTGGCGAAGGCGTCATGATCAGTCCGTGCGTCGTTGGCCTCAGCGAACTGACGATCTCCATCGTCGAAGAAGACTTCGTGTCACAGCCGAACGCGTTCTCGCAAGGCGAGACCGCCGGCGTCAATCGCACACGCGTCGAAACCGACGAAACCAGCACCGAACTGCAGCCAATTGGCGGCGGCGGCGCGACGGTCTCCGATCTGCTCCAAAACCTGAAGGCCCTCGGCCTGACACCGGCACAACTCGTGTCGGTGTTCACCGCGCTCGACCAAGGCGGATTCCTGCACGCCACGTTGGAGGTTCGCTAGTGGACACCCTTCGTTTGGAAACGATGTCGCAGACGCCAAAGACTGCGGCAGACAAGAGTCGCGAAAAGGCCGAGAAGGTCGCGGATCAATTCGAAGCCGTATTCGTCAAGACATTCGTCAGCAGCATGCGTCAAACCGCGTCTGTCAGTGGCGAGGAGGGCGGCATGTTCGGTGAGGGTCCTGGTGCAGGAACCTATGCCAGCTGGTTTGACGACAACGTTTCGGGCGAGCTCGCGCGCACGGGTGGCATTGGCATCGCCAAGGCTCTGCTCAAGGAAATGCGGCGTGAAGGCAAGATCCAAGACGATCCGGAAGAACAAACCAACAAGGTCAAGAACCAAGCCGAGCGCATCCAGCGCATGGTCAACGGACATGACCTGAAGGCGACTACGGCCAAGACCACAGGAGGCTTCAATGGGATTCTCTGAAGACACGAAGAGGCTAGAACAATCGTTCTACGCAACTCGGGACATGCTCAAGCTATTGCTGAGCGCACTGGAGCAACGCCGCACGGCGTGGATCTCGGTGCGCCCAGACGTGCTCGCACCGTCGTCCGACATCGAGCAGCTATCTCACCAGTTGGCCACCGAAGAGAATCTTCGGGCGGGACTGTTGCAGCGCATTCGCCTGGCCCTACCGACCCCCCTCGGTGGCGCGCCAGACCAACTGCACCTCAACGTCACGCGCATCTCAGCGGCCATGCCGCATGCAGAAGGTCGCGCGCTACGTGCGGCCGCTGACTCGGTGCAGCCACTGGCAAAGATGGTCCGTGCAGAAACCACGATGGGCCAACGACTGCTTCGCTTCGCGAAGACAGCACAGGGCACGCTCGGCGCTGGAGTCGTCGACGCTGCCAAGTCTGCAAACGTGTCTGGCTACGACCGACGCGCGCGCAACCTCAACGGAAACACCGCCGGCCAACTGGTCGACGGACGGATGTAATTAACGGAGATCCCCCCATGAGCTTCGGATTCGGAATGGGAGCTGGCCTGCGTGCCCTGAACGCAGCACAGCTCGGTATGAGGACGGCGGGTAACAACGTCGCCAATGCAAACACTCCCGGCTACTCGCGTCAGCGCATCGAGCTTGGCACCTCGATGCCTTTCGGTATGTCTGGCAATCTACAAATCGGCACCGGCGTCGATGTGCGTGGCATCTCACGACTCATCGACGAAGGCCTTGAGCGGCGCTTGCAGTTCCAATTGGGACTGGTGGGTTCCGCCGAGATGGACGAACGCCGTTTCCGCGAGATCGAGAACATCTTTGGCGAACCCGATCAAGGTCTGTCAACGTCGTTCCAGGACCTGTTCGGCTCGCTCGACCAGCTGCGCACCGATCCGGCTGACCGCGCGTTGCGTGGCGGCCTGATCCAAGCCGGCAACTCGATCAGCCAGCAGTTTCAACTCATGTCGCAACGCATGGGCCAACTCGGCGAAAGCACATTCAGCGAAGTGAACGGTTTGATCCGCACGGTCAACCAGCGCACCAAAGCGATCGCTGACCTCAACGGTCAGATCATCTCGGCCGAGTCGAATGGCTCGGATGCGAACGACCTTCGGGACGCCCGCGCCCAACACATCACCGAGATCAGCAAGTTGCTCGACACGCGAGCAATCGAACGTTCCTCGGGCAGCGTCGACCTGCTGGTTGGCGGCAACCTGGTAGTTGCAGGCAACCGCTCGACCAACATGCGCGTCGACAAGGACCAGGATGGCAACACCCAGGTTCTGGTTGGCACCAACAAGTCGGCGGCACCGATTCGCGAAGGACGCATCGCAGCCCTGCTCAAGCAAGAGGCTGATGGCCTGCCCGGATTCACGTCGCGAATCGATGACCTCGCCCGCAACACGATCCTCGAATGGAACCGCCTGCACACGACCGGCATGCCGGCTTCGGGTCCGTTCCAATCGCTGACGGCTGCCTATGGTGCAGTTGATGGCGACGGAGATGGCGAGGTGGGCGATGAACTATTGTCGCAGGCTGGCTTCGCGTTCCCGATCGAGAACGGCTCGCTCTACGTATCCGTCACCGACGAGGCGACTGGCAACATGGAGCGCACGCGCATCGACATCGACCCGAACACGATGTCGCTCAACGACTTCGCTGCCGAAATCAGCAACATTGAACACGTTTCGGCAACTGTCGACCCGACCGGTCGCCTGCGGATCAACGCCGACAGTGGCTACGGCTTCGACTTCTCGCCGCGGCTCGACCCAAACCCTGATGGCGGCACGTTCGGCGGCAAGAACCCAACGGTCGGTAGTCAGTCTGCAGGCCCATACAACCTGTCAGGCCAGACCTTCCCGGTCAGCTTCGATGTCACGACCGGAACCGCTGCATCGCCAGTCGTGACCACGGTCACCCTCGACGCGAGCGACTTCCAGCAGAGCAGTGCCGCAACCGCGGACGAATTAGCAGCCGCGATCAACAACGATCTCGGCAGTGCCGGCACCGCCAGCAATGTCGGCGGCCGTCTGATGCTGCAAAGCAACCAAGGTGGCGTCTCCTCGCAATTGTCCGTCGCCAACAGCGGCGGCGGCACGCTGCTAACCGACCTCGACCTCGGCACCGCGACGGCAACCGGTCGCGACATCATCGTCGGGGTCTCCGTCGAAGGCACCTACACCGGCGCCGACAACAACCAGTTCACGTTCGTTCCGCAGTCGGATGGAGTCATCGGCCAGAGCGATGACCTACGCGTTCAGGTGTTCGACAAGAATGGCGCCCTGGTGACGACACTCAACGTCGGCAACGGCTACGAGCCACGCTCTCCGATTGAACTCGGCAACGGCATTCGCGTGTCGTTTGGGGCTGGCCCGATCTCGGCGACGGATGGTCAAGCCTTCGCCCTCGACGCAATCAACGACAGCGACACCAGCGATATCCTGGTCGCGACCGGCATGAACGCGTTCTTCCTCGGCTCAAGTGCCGCGGACATCGAGGTCAACCAAGCCTTGCTGGACAACCCGGACCAACTCGCCGCCGGCATCGGTAGTGCAAGCGGCGACGCTGGCAACCTCGCCCGCTTGGTGAGCCTGCGCGATCGCGACCTCACCGATCTGGCGTCCAACACGATCGAAGACTTCTACGCCGATCTCGTTGGCGACATCGGCTTCGAGACTTCGGCGGCCCGCACGACCCTGCAGGCGCAGGATCAGCTGCTCGCGCAACTGCAAGCCGACCGCGAGTCGATCTCGGGAGTCAACATCGATGAAGAGATGGTCGACATGCTGAAGTACCAGCAATCGTATGAGGCTGCCGCTCGCTTCATCAGCGTCGCGCAGGAAATGACCGACACCTTGATCAGCCTGGGTAGGTAGCCATGTCTATAAGAATCACCCAAGGAATGATGTACGCGCGCGCGTTGACCGACGTGCAAAGCGGCCTGTTCCGATATTCACAGCTTCAGCAAGAAGTCGCCAGCGGGCGCCGCATCAGTCGCCCATCCGACGATCCAGCGGCCGCGTTGCGGATCTTGCCGTTGCGCAGCGACCTTCGCGACCTCAGCCAACTGAGCAACAACGTGGTGCTGGCGCGGGAAACCCTCGACACCAGTGCCAGCGCGCTCGAGGACGCCTCCAGCGTGATGCAGCGAGTGCGCGAGCTGACGACGCAGGCAGCCAACGGCACGCTCAGCGGCAACGATCGCAAAAGCATCGGCGCCGAAGTCGACCAGTTGCTGAGTCAAGTCCTGGGCATCGCCAACAGTCGTCGCGGCGACCGCTTCCTGTTCGGCGGCACCGCGAACGGCGAACCACCGTTCTCATTGGATACAATCAATGGCCGCACGCGCCCGAGCTACAACGGCAACCGTGACAGCTTGAGCATCGACGTTGCTCCGGGTGTCTCAACGGCACTGAACATTCCCGGTGACTCGATCTTCATGCAGCGAGATCGCAGCGCGACGACGTTCTACTCGACAGCCGACGCTCAGCCGACGGGTGCGCAGCCAGCAGGAGTCGGCGACACAGGGGTTGGCAATGCCGACTTGCGGGTCACGTTTGGTGGTTTGACGAATGATGCACCTTCAACGGTCAGTGCCGGCTCAGGCTCAAACACGGCCGTAGGCCCAATCGACTACGTCTTCACCAGCGGCCCGGACACCTTGAGCATTGGTGGCGGCCCCGCGGTTGCCATCCCCGCTACCGATCAGTCGTTCACAACCTCTGATGGCCGCGTGCTGTCGCTGACGGTCACCGGGGTGCCAACAACTACTTCTGGCACCTTCACGGCCAGCGCAGACCTGACCTTGGATGGCGGCGCCACGGTTACCAACGTCACCGACTTCTCCAACAACAGCATTGCCGTCAACAACTCTGATGACGCTACGGTTCTCTACGTCAACACCGAGAACCTCACCAACATCGGCACCGACAACGTGCGCTACGGCGGCACCTTCGATGTGTTCACGACACTCGCCGAATTACGCAACCTGTTGCAGAACGACGAGGGACTGCCGGACGCCACCGTTCGCGACCTGATCGGCGACTTGCTGCCAGAAGTAGAGGACGCTCACAACGCCGTGCTCGATGGCCTGCGCGAACTCGGCTTCCGGTCGTCAAGCATGGACGTGCTCCAGAATCGCGTCGAAGGTCTGCGAATCTCCCAAACGCAGTCTCTTTCGCTCGTCGAAGACACCGACATCGCCGCATCGATTCTCGAATTGCAGCGCCAAGATCTTTCCTACCAGACCGCCCTGCAAGTCAGTGCCCGCGTTCTGCAAACCAGCCTGCAAGGCTTCCTGAGGTAGCGCGGAGCACCGATGACGGAAATCCCAAGAATCGACCCGGTGCAGAGCTCGAGTGCGGCGGCGCAAGCGCCCTCGCAAACCGAGAGCTCACCACGCTTCCAAGAACTGCTCGAACGGCTGCAGAAGATCACCGCACAACAACCCGCAGCGGAAGAAGTCGAAAGCCCCGAAGAACTACAGGAAGCTCTGCGCACCGCGGACGACGGCTTCGTTGCCGCCATGGACCTTCGCCGACAGCTCGAAGAGGCGTTTAAACGCCACATGTAATGAGTATCTCGGCTGGAACCATTCACCGCGTCGATCGTGACTACGTGCAGCAATGGCTGCCGTTGCTCGACACTTGGCTGCTACACGGCGCTATCTACGGCGTGCAACAAACGTGGCCGCAGTTGTATCGAAACGATGGCAGCGGCGCGTTCTTCGTCATGCTCGACGAGGACCGCCTACTGAGTCACTGCGCATGCCGAATCGAGCAACTACACAACGGCGATGAAGTCGAGACCGTCGGACTGATTGGCTCCGTCGCAACGTCACCAGATGTCCGTGGCCTCGGCTTCGCCGGGCACGTGCTTTCAGCTGCCATTGAATCGCTGGCGACGCAAACCGACACCATGCTGCTGTGGGCCGAACGCCCGGAGCTCTATGCACGCCAGGGATTCGGAGCGACGGGCTACGACCGATGCTTGCTGATCGTACGTCGCCCCTTCCGCGCAACCTCGACGGTGCGCTTGGTCGAAATCACCGATCACGAAGCTCTGCACGCACTGCACGAACGCAAACCGCGCCGCATCAGCCGTTCGATCCGCACGATGTCGACGCTGCTCACGACACCCGGCATGATCACCGTGGTGCTCGAACGCGATGGCCAAGCGGTCGCCTATGCCTGCACCGGCAAAGGCGCCGACCTCGGCGGCCACTGGCACGACCTGGGCGGCAGCGATGAAGACCTGGCCGAACTGATTCCGGCAGCGATGCATCTGACCGACCAGATTGAAGCCGCCCTACTGCTGCCGCCGTATCGCGCGGAACTGGCAGAACGCCTCGCTGCCCACACGGTCGAAGAGGTCTCGGTGCCCGGGCCGATGATGCGCCCGGCGTCAGACCCGTCGCTTTCCTGCTGGATCGACGGCCTCGATTCGGTCTGAGAACGGCCCGGACCAGACGGGCCCCAGGGGGCCGTTGCCGAGGGCGGTTACGGCCTCTGACCGGGGTGCATGCCCGGCTCACAGCCGGTGGCGAGAAATGCCGGGCCAGACAGGCCGCAATTTCGCATCGATCCCGTGGTTGCCATCAGTAGACTGTTCGCCCGCATTTTCCGAGCACCCCCTAGCCGACCATGGACATTGTAGTCTGCATCAAGCGAGTTCCCGCGACCGACACGGCAATCAAGATTGCCGCCGACGGTAAGTCGATCGAAACCAACGGCGTATCGTTCGAAATGAACGCGTACGACGAGTTCGCCCTGGAGCAAGCGCTCCGCATCAAGGAGCAGTTGGGCACCGGGACGGTGACCGCTCTCACCATCGGCCCAAAGCTCGCGCAGAAGGAAATGCGCGACGCTCTTGCCCGCGGTGCCGACAAAGCGGTGCTGCTGACGACCGACGAGTGGATCTACGATGGCGCCCAGGTTGCGCAGGCGCTCGCCACCTGGCTGACTGCAAACCCGGCACAAATCGTGCTCTGCGGCAAGCAAGCGGTCGACTCAGATAACAACCAACTGCCCGGCAACCTCGCCGCGCGCCTCGGCTACGGCTGCGTGACCGAAGTCACCAAGCTCGAACTCGCCGACGGCACGTTCACGGCGGAGCGCGACATCGAAGGTGCCCGAGAAGTCGTCACCTGCAAGACGCCCGCCGTCATCAGCTGCAACAAGGGCCTCAACGAGCCGCGCTACGCGAACCTCAAAGGCATCATGGCGGCCAAGAAGAAGCCGCTCGAGGAAGCTGCGGCCGACCTCCCCGCCTCGGCGATGGAGATCGTGTCGCTCGTCCTGCCGCCGGCGCGCGCCGAAGGCAGAATCATAGGCGAAGGTGCCGATGCAGTGCCGGCGCTGATCGAAGCGCTGCGCAACGAAGCCAAAGTCATCTAATTCACGGAGACCATCACCATGAGCAACATCATCGTTATCGCTGAGGTTCGCGGCGGCTCCCTGAAGCGCCCGTCCCTCGAAGCCATTACTGCTGCCAAGCAACTCGCCTCCGCTTGTGGCGGCCAAGTCCTCGCGATCGCGTGTGGCAACGGCATTGACGCCGCCGCCACCGAACTCGCCGCGGCTGGCGCAACCAAGGTCATCGCCATCGACGGCGCCTCGTTTGCCGAATACTCCGGCGACGCGTGGGCCAAGGCCATCGCGGAACAAGTCAAGGCCAACGACGGCGCTGCCGTCCTGATGGCGCACACGGCAATGGGCAAGGACCTGCTGCCGCGCGTCTCGGGCTTGCTTGACACCGGCATCATCACCGATGTCGTCGAAGTCAGCTGCGAAGGCGGCTCCTACGGCGCCAAGAAGCCGGTCTTCGCCGGCAAGGCCACGATGACCGTCAAGGCCAACAAATCGCCATTCTGCGCGACCATCCGCCCGAACAACTTCGAAGCGGCCAGCGGTGGCAGCGGCGAAGTCAGCAAGGTCGACGCGCCGAGCGGTGACCTGCTGTCGGTCGTCAAGGAGATCATCGCAGCCGGTGGCGACAAGACGCCGCTCAGCGAAGCGAAGGTCGTCGTCGCTGGTGGTCGTGGCCTCAAAGCGCCCGAGCACTTCAAATTGATCGAAGACCTCGCCGACGCGTTCGGCCCCGGCGTTGCCGCTGTTGGTGCTTCGCGCGCCGTCGTCGACGCTGGCTGGCGTCCGCACTCGGAGCAAGTTGGCCAGACCGGCAAGGTCGTCAGCCCGCCGCTCTACTTCGCGATCGGCATCAGTGGCGCCATCCAGCACCTCGCTGGCATGCGCACCGCGCGCACGATTGTCGCGATCAACAAGGACGCCGACGCACCGATCTTCAAGGTCGCGGACTTCGGCATCGTTGGCGATGCGTTCGAAGTCGTGCCGGCACTGATCAAGGCGATCCAAGAAGTCGTCGCCAACCGCTAGTCGCTAGTCGCAAGCACTCACTCCATGGCACTCCAAGCTGGCATCGTCGGGCTTCCTAACGTCGGCAAGTCGACGTTGTTCAACGCCATCACGCGCACCCAAAAAGCGCAGGCCGCGAACTACCCGTTCTGCACCATCGACCCCAACGTTGGGGTCGTCACGGTGCCAGACGCGCGGCTCGAACCGCTGCGTGCGATCTCGAATACCAACAAGGTGATCCCGGCGACGATCGAGTTCGTCGACATCGCCGGCTTGGTTGCCGGCGCTGCCTCTGGTGAAGGACTTGGCAACAAGTTCTTGAGTCACATCCGCGAAGTCGACGCCATCGTGCAGGTCGTGCGCTGCTTCGAAGACGAAGACGTGCACCACGTCTCCGGCTCGGTCGACCCGGTGCGCGACATCGAGGTCATCAACACCGAACTGGTGCTGGCCGACCTCGAGGCCGTCGAGAAGCGCATCGACAAGCAGACCAAGCAAGCGAAGCGTGGCGACAAGGAAGCGCAGCTTGAGATGCCGATCCTGGAGAAGCTGGCGCCGTTGCTCAACGAAGGCAAGCCGGCCTATCTGTGCGAGATGACCAAGGAAGAGCAGAAGGTCGCCAAGCACTTCCAGCTGCTGACGCAAAAGCCGGTCATCTTCGCGTGCAACGTCAAGGATGACGAGCTCGCCGACGCCGACAACAACCCGTTCGTAAAGAAGGTCCGCGAGTACGCCGCCAAGACGCTCAACTGCGAAGCGATCGTCATCTCGGCGCAGATCGAAAGCGACCTGGTCGACCTGTCACCGGAGGATGCCAAGGCATTCTTGACCGACCTCGGCGTCGCTGAGAGTGGCACTGGGTTGCTGATCCGCGCCACCTACCACCTGCTCGGCCTGCGCACCTACTTCACTGCTGGTGAGCAAGAAGTTCGCGCTTGGACGATTCGCAGTGGCGACACCGCGCCGAAGGCCGCTGGCGTCATCCACGGCGACTTTGAGCGCGGCTTCATCAAGGCCGAAACCGTGGCCTACGATGCGCTAATCGAATGCGGCAGCGTTGCCGCGGCACGCGAGAAGGGCGTCTACCGAATCGAAGGCAAGGAATACGTCGTCGCGGACGGCGACGTGCTGCACTTCCGATTCAACGTCTAGCCGCGCCGCCAGCTACCGGCGCGGCCATTCTTCGCGGCCCAACTGCCCGCCGTCCGCGGACCGCAACGCGACCACGAAGTCGCCGGCCGATGCCTGACTGACAAACAGCAGCCGCTCGCCCACCGGCTGCACATACAAGCGGTGGCGGTATTTGCTGTGGTCCACCATCAGTCCCGGCTGCCGGCGTCGCCACAACACATCGCCACTGCTTCGATCGAAGCACGTCGCTGTGAAGCCGCTGTCGGAGAAGTTGCAGTATTCCGCGACAACCAAGTCACCCGTCGCGGTCACGCTCAGGCACTCGACATCATTGCGAATCATCGGGACGCCCCATTGCTCGACGCCCATCGAATCCCACGCATGCACCGCATCCTTGCTGCGTGCATACCATGCAACACTGCGCTTCGCATCGTGCCCTTTGTGCACGGCAGCCTGAGGCACCGGGTGCAAGTCGAGCAGCGGAGTCGCCACATTGAACAGTTTTGGGCCGGCGCGATCGAACACAACCGCGCCCCCGTCATGCAGAACCGCGACTCCGTAGTCACCGGGCACGATGCGCACCGCACGATTCTGCAGTGGCGTCAAGAACGCTCGCGCGCCGTTGCGCCAGGCGAACGCAGCGAGCGTCGGAGACTTCTTGTCGCCACCTGCAACGAACACCAACTCGGCGTCATGCGCGAAGCACTCTGACGGCGCGTCGGGCTGCTCCCAAGCCACCGCACCAGTTGTGCGATGCAGTGCGACGAGGCCCCCGCCAGCGCGCGGCAAGACAATGCGCGTATCGAACAGCAGGCGGTGCGTCGACGCGGACCTCGCCTGCACACGGACCAGTGCACGCGCCACCGACCACAGTTCGCGGTCGTCCATCGTGCGGAACCGGATTCGTTCGCGCGAGACCTCCAACACCTCGTTACGTGCGAGGTCCACCGTGCGTTCGCCGACGGCATAGTTGTACGCGCCCAACCACAACGACTCGACGACGTAACCTGGCACGCCAAGGTTCGCGCCTCGCTGCAACGCGTCTAGCGTCACCGCGTGCTGACGCACCAGTATTGGCACGCCCTTGCTGGAAGTCACGGAGACACCCTGGGCAGCGAGCGCGGCGCTGATGCCTACCACGACACAACATCGAAGGATTCGGGCGAATGACTTCATGGTCTAGTTCTCGGTGCCGCGGTGTTCACGAGCCCAGCTCGCAAAGGCATCCGCTTCGCGCCACGGGTCGAGCGAGCTCGACACTACTTCGTGATGGTAGCTGCGGAACGCTTCGGTGAAGCCCTGCGGGTCCGCTGCGAACCAGTCGTTCGCCAACGGGGACGCATTGGTGAGGCGCTGAAAGCGAAGCTTGGCAACCAACAGCGCCGCGATTCGAAGCCCATCCTCATCGAGTGGTTGCTCAGGCAGCTGCTCGCGCCAAAACGCAACTGGATCCACGGCGGTCAATGCCGCACCCAACAAGGCTTGCAGCTGCGCGAGCTGTTCAATGGACACGTTGCACCGCCTCGCGAATGCGATGGAGTTCGCGATGGATGGTGGGCACGTCGGCCGCATCGACCGTGCCTTCCATGCGTTCGAGGGTGACGCCGCGCAAGTTGACACAGCGCGGCAGCACTTGCTCGAACAACTGCCAGACGGCTTCCGGCACGTCATCGTCGTGGCTATCGAGACGCAGCGACCGCTTGTTAGGCAACCAATCCGGTGGGCTATCAACACCACCGGACAAGTGGATCTCAATGACACGGGTGAGGTCGAGCCGCTGCAGGTAGCCAGCCGCATCCTCGCCGAGGTTGCTAGCGATGGTGTGCACGTTGTGCAGGTCGAGTAGCAGATGCGTACGGGGAGCCGTCAGGATTTGACGGAAGAACGCTGGCTCATCCCGCCACTCGCCGAGCAAGAAGTAGAACGCGCTGTTTTCGAACCCAACGTCCGGCACTAGTTGCTGCCATTGCAGCAGGCGATCGCGAACGACGCCGGCCATCGCTTCATTCATAGGCAACGCGATCGGCAACGCCAACGAGTGCTCACCCAGCACCGATGCGCCGAGATGATCCGTCAGCCATTCAAAACGGAATGCCTCGTGGTCCTTGGCAATGCGGTGCAGCCAGGCCTGCTGGCGCTCTCCGTCGCCGGGATCCACGGTCCCGATGCTGCCATAAACAGCGTGCGCAACGAACGGCTTGCGTCGCTTGCGCCCCTCTTCGAGAAACACGTCGAAGAAGTCATTGCTGCACCACTCGCCGCTCTTATCCCGCGCCCACATCGTCTCGGGCGCAATTTCGAAGTAGTCGGCATCGTCAAACACCGGCTGCAACAACTCGAGGTAGCGCACCTCCGGCTGCAAGGTGATGCCAATGCGGGGACTGGAAGTTGGCGTGCCCATCAAAGTGCCGCGCTCACTGCGCCGCGTAGAAGCTCAAGAAGCGCTCACACATGGTCGGCGTGTGCGCCATGCCACAAGCGATCCTCAAGCTGTTCTTCTTCTCGTCCTCGGTCTGGTGTTCGGGCTGCGCACCACAACCACCTGGAATCATCCAACGCGAACCGGCGACTGGCTGCTTGACGACGTGGCGGTCAAACGCAGCGACCAACTGTTGCAGCATTGCCTTTCGCTCAGCGCCACCCTTGGTCACCGCAACGCGTCGCACCTCCGCGCTGGCTCGCACCAACAGAGCATCCCCTGGTTTCTCACCGCCAGCGAACCACGTCGTCAACGCCAACGTGTCACTGTCACCCAGGTGGCGCATCGAGGTCGCAGCCGCCGTCGACAAGTTGCTGCCGTGACGATGCATCGCCTTGAGCAATTCGTTGCCGAGCAGATCGAGGCGGCCTTCGATGTATTGCTGCTCGCGCTTGATCTTGTCCTGCCACTTCTCGCCAGCTACCGGCGGAACCCCAAGGTTGCCGAGTTCGACATCAATCGGCGTGACCTTTGGCTGCTCGCCTGCGCGCCGACCTTCGCGCACGTCAACCAGCACCATTACGGGCTTGCCTTGGCACTTGGCGCCGGTCAGCTTCTTGAGTTCGCTAAGCTTACCGCACGCGATCACGGACAGTGCCACCTCCATCTTCGTCACCGCGGACGCGTGATTGAGGAATGCGCCCAGCCACCGACCTCGTTGCCACATGCCCTGCATGTCTTCCGGAACCACGAACAGCAGCAACGGCTTGCCCTCCTTCTGGGCGCGCGCAATCGCTTCGTTTAGCTGCTTGATGCGCGCGGCAGTCGCGACCTTGGTTGGATCTTGGACCGAGTGCCGGGCCTCTGGCGTCTCCGAAACTTCGGTGTGTAGCGATCCTCCTGCGCTCCCTAGATCTTCTGAACCCGCCGGGTGAAACCAGCGCGCCAGCCAACTCGGGGCAACGGAGAGGCCGGCAGTTCCAAGCCCGAGGGAAATCAGCCTACGTCGATTGAATGAAGTCATGCGGTGGCGCTCCGACGGCTGCTATCGGACAAAGTTCCAGCTCGAATAGATCTGCGACGGACACGGCCCGAGGCTACTTACCAAGCTCCGCTGGCGCGGGGATCTCAGGCAACGCCACGGAGGTCTCCCCGCGCATGTCCTCGATGGTTTCGCTGAGCGGGATCCGGAAATCTGGCCGGGTGTCGTTGCCGAGCCAACCCTTCTTGCGCATCTGCCGAATCGCCAGATCCAATTGAGCCCGGATCTCGTCGCGCTCCCTGGTGTAGCTGCTGAGGAACGTCGCGGCATCGGTCCAATGCAGTTCGCGGAACGTGTTCAACTGCAAGTTTCTGACGCCCGACATCTGCTTCAGCAAGTTGAGTCGCTCGAACACGCTCGGCAGTTCGCGCAGGCGGCCAAACTCCAGGTCGATCGGCCGATAGACGGCCTTCTCTTGCCGCGTCAGATAGATGGGTCCCTCGCCAACTCGTCCCGGCACGACCATCTTGACCATTGCTTCGGCATTCTGAGAACTCGTCAGCTCGATGCGCACGAGTGGCGGGAAACCAGCCTGGGTCTTGGTCAGGAGATACTTGACCATGCGACCACCGGCGGCCTCCGACTCGCTCGAATCAACTCCGTTGCCGTCCGTGAGCCACACGCTGTAGCCGCACTTGATGTTGTCGACGACGTGCCAACCGAGCCGCGTCGAGCGCAACCCGCGCGCGACGAGCAGACGTGCTGCCGACTTGCGCGCCATGTCATTCCACTCGGCCGGCGCCATCGCCAACCGCGCCAGGCCTTCGAGGTTGGCGGCGGCGTCCTGCGCCATCACGGCGAGGGTCGCGGCGCGGGTCATCTTATCGTTGAGCAAGAACTCCACTTGCTCAGTCGGGACGCGAGCTCCGATGCCAAGCAAGCCATCAAGAAGGTGCAGCCGCGTCATCCGCGCTTCCAGGCCTTCCTGATGCTTCCATCGATCGAGTGCGGCACAGAGTGCACGCGATGCTCCGCGAAGCCGATAACGCTGTGCCAGGTAGCCACCCCAGGCGACTTGCTGGGGCGAATCCGCAGCAAGCCGTTCTTCGACCGACTTCAGGATCTGGGCGTCGAGTGCCTCGATTGGATTCTGCGCAACCGTGCTAGCTGCGCAAGTGGCGAGAGCTCCGAGCAGGAGTGACGAAGAGATGGAGGTCGGCATCATGGAGGCGCGCAACGACGGCTTGGACCAGCGAGAGTTCCGATCGGTTCTTGATGATGCCAGATTCCCTGCAGGCCACCCGGCATCGGGCGGCGTCAGGGCGAAGTTCATCGGGTATCGTGCGTGCCATGGCCACAGCATCCTGCGCGCTCTGCGGTGCGAGCAATACCGTCATGCGGGTCTACATCGGCATGCAACATCCCAGGCCGAACCTGCTGGCGATCTCGTGCACCGAGTGTGGCAAAGTGTCGTCCCAACTGCGCACGCTGCCGGACTACGCGGCGTTCGCTGTGATCTATTCGCTGATCTCGCTCGGCTTCGTGATCGCGGGCATGCAACTGCTCGGCGACTCGCTGGACACCGGCTGGATCGCGGCCATTGCGGCAACCATCCCCTTCGCGTTCTTGCCTGGATGGTGGGCAATTAGGCAGGCTGCGCAGATCGCCGAGCTGGCTCCACAGCCCGACCTCACGCTCGGGCAAAAGCTTGCATACTTGGGCATCGCCATCCTGATCATCGCCGGCATCATCGGCGGTGGCCTCGCGTTGTTCCTGATCTACGGACCGCAGTAGGTCGTGCGGCGAGACGGTGGCGATCGGGGTGACGGGCAGGATGCAACCTGTGGTTCGAACCGGGTACGGTACGCAGATCTGAGGAGATGCGATCTGTGGTTTGAACCGGGTACGGTACGCAGATTGAATGGGTGGATGGTGGGTTGGGTTCGGATTGCGTTGGTGGCGGTTTTGTTGGGTGTGGTGGGTTGCTCGCATGGGGCGGGAGGACGCGTTCGTGTGTTTGCTGCGGCTTCTTTGACGGGGGCGTTTGAGGAGATGGCGGCGGCTTTTGAGGTTGGTAAGCCTGGAGTTGCGGTGGAGCTGCACTGTGCCGGGACGCCGCGATTGGTGCTGCAGATTCGGGAAGGTGCGGCGGCGGATGTGTTTGCTTCGGCAGATGAGGTTCAGATGCAGCGGGTCGTCGATGCTGGGCAGACGAGTTCGCGGCCGGTGATGTTTGCCAGCAACGAACTGATGATTGTTGTCGGCGGAGGCAATCCGCTTGCGGTTGGTTCGCTCGCCGATTTGCAGAAGCCTGGGCTCGGGGTGCTGATGTGTGCTCCGGATGTGCCGGCGGGGCGCTATGCCCGCGAAGCATTGGGGAAGGCGGGGGTTCGGGTGCAATCGCGGTCTGATGAGCCGAGTGTGCGAGCGGTTGTCAGCAAGGTGCTACTTGGCGTCGCCGACGCCGGTATCGTGTACGCCACCGATGTTCGAGCCACTGGCAGCAAGGGCTATGTGCTCGACGAAACCAAGATCCACCGCGTGACGATTCCCGAACAACACAACATCCGCACGCTGTATCCGATCGCAGCGCTGTCTACGGGCAACCAGGGCGCACTCGGTGAGGCGTTCGTTGCCTTCGTGGTTGGACCCATCGGCCAAGCGATCCTCGCGTCTCATGGGTTCGGCAAACCGTGAGGAGCACGCGCATTCCGATGCCCGCGTGGTTGCTGGTGCCAGCCACGATTGCGGCGGTGCTGTTCTTGTTGCCAATTGTCGGCTTGCTGACGGCGGCGCCTTGGGGCGAGTTGTGGGCGCTGGTCAGCGATGAGGCCACGCTCGATGCGTTGTCGCTCTCACTAGAATGCTCGCTGGTCTCGGCGTTCTTGTGCCTCATGCTCGGCCTGCCACTGGCGATCTGGTTGGCACATGGCAACGATGCGCTGCGCTCGGCCGTGCGCGTGCTGGCGACGTTGCCGATGGTGCTGCCGCCGATCGTCGGCGGACTGGCGCTGCTGCTGGTCTATGGCAAGAACCACCTTGTCGGCGGATCACTGCACCGTTGGTTCGGCATCGAGATCCCGTTCTCGGCGACCGGGGTGATCCTGGCAACGACCTACGTTGCCATGCCGTTCTTCGTGCTGACGGTTGAAGCTGGCCTGCGTGGTTTTGACCGCCGCTTCGCAGAGGCAGCCGCAACCCTTGGCGCCGGTCCATGGCGCACCTTGCGCACCGTTACGCTGCCGATGATCGCGCCGTCGGTTCGCGCCGGCCTGCTGGTCGCCTGGGCGCGCGCGCTCGGAGAGTTTGGTGCCACAATCACGTTCGCCGGCAGTTTCCAGGGGCGCACGCGCACGATGCCGTTGGCCATTCACCACACGTTTGCAACCGAACCGGACGCCGCGATCGCACTGAGCTTGATCCTGCTCGCCGTGTCCGCCGTCGTGCTATTCCTTCTCCGTCGCCAGTGGTTTCCTTCACGATGAGATTCCCTTCGCGATGAGCGTCGATGCAATCTTCTCCGCGACCCGCGGTACCTTGCAGCTCGACGTCAACCTGCAGGTTGCCGAAGGCGAGACGGTTGCGCTGCTGGGTCCGAACGGCGCCGGCAAGTCGACTGTGCTGCGGATCCTCGCTGGCTTGCACGAAATTGACCGCGGCCATGTGCGATTGGCTGAGACGCTCGCCGATGGCGGACCCGGTGCTGCCTTCGTGCCGCCCGAGCAGCGCAACGTTGGCGTGATGTTTCAAGATCACCTGCTGTTTCCCCACATGCGATTGCTGGACAACGTGGCCTTTGGCCTGACCACCAAGGGCGTCAAGAAGAAGCTCGCTCGCACGGTCGCGCGCTACTGGCTCGAACGCATCGACATGGCAGACTATCGCAACGCCCGGCCGCACCAGCTGTCCGGCGGCCAGGCGCAGCGCGTCGCATTGGCCAGGGCGCTTGCCATCAAGCCGCAGTTGCTGTTGCTCGACGAACCGCTGGCAGCGGCAGACGCCACCGCGCGGCTGGACCTGAGACGCACGCTGCAAACGCAGCTGAAGTCGTTCGGTGGCTCGTGTGTTCTGGTGGCGCACGACATTGGCGATGCCCTGGCGCTGGCCGATCGCATCGCGGTGCTCGAACAGGGGCGCATCGTGCAAACCGGAACGATCAACGAACTGGGTCACAAGCCCGCCTCGCGCTACGTGGCCGACTTGATCGGGCTCAATTGCTTCCGCGGGGTGTGCTCCGGCAACGTCTTCACGACGACCAACGGCGCCCAACTCATCGTCGGCACCGCCCACGAAGGCCCGGCGTTCGCGACCGTGCACCCGCGCGCCGTGGCGTTGTTTCGCGAACGCCCGTCTGGATCGCCACGCAATGTCTTCCAAGCGCCCGTCGTCACGGTGGAACGCGCCCTGGACTGCATCCGCGTGCAACTGGGCGGCGATCTGCCAATCGTTGCCGAAGTCACCGAATCGGCCGTCAGTGACCTCAACCTCGACGGCGGCGGCCAAGTGTGGGCAGCGGTCAAGGCAACGGAGTTCCGCGTCGCTGAGGCGTAGAGCTACACCCTGACGCAACGTAGCTCAGGCTCATCGGCGACTAACTCGGGCTCGTTCGCGACTAAGAAACGCCGGGGGAACGCAACTTCGATTCGAGCTGGCCAAGCAACACGTCGGCCACCACGGCCAACGCAGCGGCGGGAATCGCCCCCAACAGAATCAGGCCAGTATCTGTCAATGCGATGCCTTCAAAGATGAACTCGCCAAGGCCGCCGGCGCCGATGAACGCCGCGAGCGTTGCGACTCCGATTCCGATCACGGTTGCGGTTCGGATGCCGGCCATGATCGTCGGCATCGCCAGCGGCAACTGCACCCGGCGCAACACTTCGCGTGGTCGCATGCCCATACCGCGCGCGGCATCGACCAGGCTCGGAGTCACGCCGCCGATGCCGGTGTAGGTGTTGCGCAGGATCGGCAGTAACGCGTAGAGGAACAGCGCCGCAATCGCCGTTCGCACATTGAGGCCCAAGAACGGGATCAGGAACGCCAGTAGCGCAATGCTCGGAATGGTCTGCAGCAAGCCAGCGAAGCCAAGCAACGCGTGCCGCAAACGACGCCGGGTCACGATTGCGATACCGAGCGGCACGGCGACCAAGATGGCCAGCAACACGGCCGCCAGCGTCAATCCGATGTGCTGAAGCAGCAACGTCCACACCCTGCCGTAGTTCTTCGCAACGAGCTCCGAGAACCCAGGTCGTGCGGCGACGCCAGACCCTGGCGCCGGTGGCGACTTCCTGACGCGGGCGAATGCCCGGCGCGCCGAAGCAGCCGAGGCCGAGGTTCCTTCGATCAGGCCCTCAATCTCCAGAAACGCCGTCGCGGCGTCTGCCGGGGAAATCCCCTCAGCGTCGACGATGTAGTTGAGCGCCTGCGCATCGAGGTCCGAAACCCGGAACGCCAACTTGGCGAGCGCCGCCTCGATCTCAGGATGCTTTTGCAACACGTCGCCGCGAATCACCGGCGCCGCGTGGTAGGGAGGGAAGAACTGGCGGTCGTCTTCTAGCACCCGCAACTCGAACCGCAGCAACTTGCCGTCCGTCGAGTAGACATCCATCAAGTCGATCGAGCCCGCCTTGATCGCTTCGTAAGCCAGCGCGTGTTCGACCGTCGAGACCTGAGCAAGCTGCAAACCATAGGCTGCGGCGAGACCTGGATAGCCATCGTTGCGGCTGCCAAACTCGTTGCCAAAGCCGACCCTCAAGTTGCGCTGATGACGCACCAGGTCCGAGATGCGTTGGATGCCGAGTTCATCCGCGGTCTTCTCGCGCATCGCGAGCGCGTAGGTGTTGTTGAGCCCAAACGGCTCGAGCCAATGCACGTCATGCTCGTCGCGGAACCGACGACGCACTTCAAAGAACGTGCGCAGCGGGCCGGTGATCTTGCTCGTTTGGCCAAGGATCGTCGCCCAGCCAGTGCCCGTGTATTCGGCGTAGACATCGATCTCGCCAGTCGTCAAGGCAGCCCAGCAGATCATCGTGCCGGCAAGCCCGGCTTTGACTTCGACGTTGAGATCGGTGTGCGCCTCGAGGGTTTGTGCCATCAACTCCGCGAGCACGGCGGATTCGGTGAATCTCTTCGCACCGATTCGAATTGTCTCCTGCGAAACCAGCGATACGGCCAGCACGCAACTCGCGACCAGAATCTTCAACGCGACAATAGCTTGCCACGCGCCGGCCCTCCACACCCCGGCTCTCCACACGCCGTCCCTCCACGCGCCGGCTTGCCTCGCGACGGCTTTCAACTGCCACCTCCACGCACGGTCTTGACGAACTTCGCGACGAACTCCGTTGCCGGCGACTGCACCAAGTCATCGCGCGAACCGGTCTGGATCAAATGGCCTTGATGCATCAGCGAAACTTGCTGCCCCAGCGCAAACGCCTCGTTGAGATCGTGGGTAACGAGCAGCACCGTCTTGCCGAGAGTTGCAAACAGCGGCTGCAACTCCGAGAGCAACTCGCCGCGCGTCAGTGGATCGAGCGCTCCGAACGGTTCGTCCATCAACAGATACTGTGGATCTAGGGCCAACGCGCGGGCAATGCCAATCCGCTGACGCTGCCCACCCGACAACTCGTTGGGGTAGCGCGCTGCGAACTTGCTCGGCGACAGATTGACCAACTCGAGCAACTCGTGCACTCGCTGCTCGACCTCGTCGGTTGCCTGGCCTTCGAGATCGCACAACACCCCAACGTTTTGGGCGATTGTCAGGTGCGGGAACAAACCGCCACTCTGGATCACGTAGCCAATGCGCCGCCGCAGCTTGATGACGTCAACCGCGCTCACGTCTTCGCCGCCAACCAAGACCTGGCCGGAGGTCGGCTCTTCCAACCGGTTGACGAGCCGCAGCGACGTGGTCTTGCCACAGCCACTGGTACCGATCAGACAATGCACTTGGCCCGGTTCGATGCGCAGATCGAGACCGTGCAATGCCACGGTCTCCTTGCCGTTCGCGTCGGCAAATGTCTTGCGCACAGAACGAAACTCAATCACACGGCACCGCTCTCGATGTGCTGTCGCGCGTGAGCCGCGCGGTCCTGCCAGCTACCCAGCGGATCACCGACGCGCGACGGACAGATTTCCGCCAACGGGCAGTTGGCACAGTCAGGGTTCTTGGCCAAACAGACGTAGCGCCCGTGCAGCAAGATGCGGTGACCAATGTCGATCCAGTGATCCTGGTCGAACAACGCACACAGCGCCTTCTCGACCTTCTCCGGGTTCTTTTCGGTGGTCAACGCCAGTCGCTGGCTGACTCGCGTTACATGGGTATCGACGACGATGCCCGACGCGATGCGATACGCGATGCCCAGCACGACGTTGGCCGTCTTGCGAGCGACACCAGGCAACTTGATCAGTGTTTCCAGGTCACGTGGCACCTCATCCCCGTACTCGGTGTGGATCGCCAGGCTCGCCCCTTGGATGGCCTTCGCCTTGTTGCGGAAGAAGCCGGTTCGATGCACAACCTCTTCGACCTCATCGCGCGGAGCGGCGGCCAATGCTGCTGGCGTCGGCCACTTCGAGAACAACAGCGGGGTCACCGTGTTGACGGTCCGGTCGGTGCTCTGGGCACTGAGGATGGTCGCGATCAACAGCGTCCAGCCGTCGGTGTGATCGAGCTCGCACTTCGGTTGGGGAATCGCCGCCGTCAACCGCTTGAGCAGTTCCGCGCGCGATGGCGCCGGGCCGTTTGGTACAATCGAGGGAGTCGCCGCCTTGGACTTCTTCTTGGTCGCCACACAGCGAACGCTACGGCACCCATTGCATCGGCTCAACGCCGAGGGCCAGTTGACGGCGCCAGCTGCCGACACCAGTCGGCGACAGTCGACATCAGGCGGATGCCGCCTGTAGCATCTGCGGCGCAGCAGTTGCTACTGCGAGCATCACCTCAATTCGACTTGACCGATACGACTGCCATGCCAACCCCCAGCTCACCACCTACCCAACCACTGCGTGGTAAGTCGAAGCTGGGCAAGCGACTGCTGTTGCTGTCGGTGACCCTGTGCATCAGTGTCGTGGTGGCAGAAGTTCTCTACCGGGTACTGCGTGCCAGCCCCTACGTACCGCCCGAAATCGTGACGATGGACGGCAAGCGGGTCCCGACCAGCGAGATCGCCAATTTCTTGCGCACCGCTGGCGGCAAGGGTTTCACCCCCAAACACCCATGCGGCACGTTGGCGCCCGGCTTGGAACTCAAGCAGTGGTACGATCGGCCGACCCAGCCCGAGTTTGATGCGGACGGTTGCGTTTCCGTCAAGGTCAACGATCTCGGCTTCCGCGACCTGCCGTTCACGCTTGAGAAGCAGCCCGGCGAGTTTCGCATCCTGGCAGTTGGTGACTCTTTCACCTTTGGCAGTGGAGTGCAAGGTGCGGACACCTGGCCACAACAACTAGAAGAACTGCTGCGCGCAGAACGCGAAGGACCCGTCGAAGTCATCAACGCCGGCTTCGCCGCAGGCACGCACCATGTGGCGGGCTACGTTGACTGGATCCGTTCGGACGGCGTCGAGTTCCAACCGGATATCCTGATGATCGGCTTGTGCCTGAATGACATCGGCGAGATCCCGATGCTCGGCTACCCAGTCCTCGCGCCGAAGCATCCTTGGCTCGGTGGCGTCTCTGAGATCCTGAATACGATCCAGAAGACGATGACGATGAACGAGGTCAAGCAACAGAAGCTCGATGGGTCGCTGGTTCTGAAGTACTTCCCAGCACCTTGGGAAGCCGCCAAAGAGGGCATGCGTTCGATCAAGAAGATCGCCGCCGAACGCGACCTTCGCCTGATCATCGCCATCTTCCCGATGGTCACGCAACTCAACGAGCGGTACCCGCTGGCTGGCGTGCACAAGACCATCGGTGAGTTCTGCAAGTCCGAGGGCATCGAGTCGGTCGACCTGCTGAGTAACTTCCTCGGCCGCGAAGAGTCCGATTTGTGGGTGCATCCGACGGACCAACACCCCAACAAGATCGGGCAAGGACTGATCGCCGCGGGTGTTCGCGACTACCTCAACGCGAACCCGACCAAGCCCCAATAGAGCTGCTCGAAGCTAGCCTCTAGCGAGCGCCGAACAGCGCGGTGCCGACACGCACCATGGTCGAGCCGGCAGCGATTGCCTGCTCCAGGTCACCGGACATCCCGAGGCTCAACGTGTCGAGAGCCAGGCCCGATGCATCGCGCAAGTCGTCGCGCAGCGCCGCAACGGAGTCAAACACGGGTCTCGCGTCGCCATGCAATGGCCCCATCGCCATCAAGCCGCGCACCGTTAGCGATGGGCACTGCATCTGCACGTGCTCGAGCAAGGCGCGCACGTCGCCGGGCAAGCAACCATGCTTCTGGTCTTCGTCGGTCGCATTGACCTGCAACAACACGTCGAGCTGACGGTCGTTGGCGGCGAACTCGCGGTGTAGTGCGTTGGCGAGCTTGTGGCGATCGACGCTGTGCACCAGCGCAAGGCTGGGAATGCGCACGAGGTCGCGCACCTTGTTGGTCTGCAGCGAACCAATCAGATGCCACTGCACCGCCGATTCGCCCTGCAGCTCTGCAGCCTTCACGACGAGTTCTTGTACCCGGCTCTCGCCAAACGCAATCTGGCCTACAGCCAGCGCCTCACGAACGGCATCGGCCGGGTGGAACTTGCTGACCGCCAACAGTTCGACGTCGGCAACTTCGCGACCAGCCGCCGCACACGCGGAGGCAATGCGTTCTCGCACCTGCGCGAAGTTGGCGGCGATGCCGCTCATTGCTCGTCCCAATGACTCGTCAGGGTGCTTGGAAACAACAAGCGGCCGCGACGGATCAACTGCTCCTTGCCTTCGACATCGAAGCCAGACAGCAATGCATCCCAGGCTTCGTAGTGTTCCGTAAACCGCACCCAAGTCGACAGTGCTTCACCAACCCGCACATCACCTTGATGACGGTCGCCGAGATGTCGCGCCAACGCGCGCATATAGGAAGTCGTTTCGCCGCTGAACGTGGTCTCTGTGACCTCTTCAGGTCGGAAGCCAAAATCCTCGATCAACCGATCGCGATACTCGTCCGCGACCTGACGCATCGACGCGCCGAGCAACACGTCTTTGACACCTCGGTTGATCTCTTTGGCTGTGACCATGGTTAGTGGCGGAAGTGGCGTTGCCCGGTCATCCACATGGCCATGCCATGTTCTTCGGCAGCGGCAACGATCTCCGCATCGCGGATACTACCACCTGGCTGGATCACGGCGGTCGCACCAGCTTCGGCGCAAACGATCAAACCATCAGGAAATGGGAAGAACGCATCGCTCGCGACCACACAGCCCTTGGTCTTGTCACCGGCTTTGTCGACGGCGAGCTTGGCCGAGTCGACGCGACTCATCTGGCCGGCGCCAACACCCGCGATGAAGCAGGCGCCATCGTCCGCCGTGCGCGCCAATACGATGGCGTTCGACTTGACGTGCTTGCAGCACAGCCATGCGAACGCGAGCGCTTGTTGCTCAGCATCGGTCGGCTGGCGCTTGGTCGCGAGATCCTGCTTCGGCGCTTCGGGCGGAACGTCGGCAGTTTGCAGCAAGAAGCCACCACTGACCTGACGCATGACAAGACGATCGGCCGACTTGTCCGGCTTGCCGCCGAGCTCAAGGATGCGAACGTTCTTGCCCCACTTGGCCTTCTCCAGTTCGGCGATTGCTGCCGGCTCGATGGTCGGCGCAATCACAACCTCCAGGAAGGTCCCGGTCGCGACAACCGCCGCCGCGGTCTTCGCGTCAAAGACTCCGTTGGTGGCGAGGATGCCGCCGAAAGCCGACACCGGATCCCCGGACAACGCCAACTCGTAGGCGCGCGGCAGGTCGTCGGCGACCGCCGTGCCGCACGGGTTGTTGTGCTTGACGATGACGCAGCAGGTGCGATCAAACTCGAACGCCAACTGCATCGCAGCATCGGCGTCGAGGATGTTGTTGTAGCTGAGTGCCTTGCCACCTAGCAGCTTGGCGCCGGCCAACGTCGGCGACTGCTCGCCAACCGTGTAGTAGGCGGCACGCTGGTGCGGATTCTCGCCGTAGCGCAGGTCGCTGACCTTCTCGCCCGCCATCGCCACGTTGCTCGCAAAGAACGACTCGTCGGGCATCTCGCGACGTTCGCCGTCAAACCACTGCGCAATCGCGGTGTCGTAGGCGGCGGTGTGCGCGTAGGCCTTGGCGGCGAGTTTGCGGAGGAAGTCCTTCGGCAGTTGGCCATCGTTCTCGGCGAGCAGCCGCAGCACTTCGGGGTAGTCGTTGGGATCGACGACGACCGCGACATTCGCGTGGTTCTTGGCGCCACTGCGAATCATCGCCGGACCACCGATATCGATGTTCTCAACGATGTCCTGACGAGCAATGCCTGGCTTGGCCACCGTTTCGCGGAAGCGATACAGGTTGACGCACAACAGGTCGATCGCGTCGATGCCGTGCTCGCCCATCGCAGCGACATGCGCTGCGTCATCGCGCCGCGCCAGCAAGCCGCCGTGCACCTTTGGATGCAGCGTCTTGACGCGGCCATCCATCATCTCCGGGAAGCCGGTGTAATCCGCGACTTCCTGCACCGCGACGCCCGCATCCGCAATCACACGCTGCGTGCCACCCGTCGACAGCAGCGAAAACCCGGCCTTCTCCAGACCGGCCGCGAACTCAGCAATGCCTTGCTTGTCCGTTACCGACAACAGCGCGCGCCTCATGCCTTTGCCTCACTCTTTCGCTTCTTCAAGTAGCCCTCGATGAACGGATCGAGGTTGCCATCCAACACGCCTGAGACATCCGAAGTCTCGACATCGGTGCGCAGGTCCTTGCACATCTGGTAGGGCTGCAGCACGTAGCTGCGGATCTGGTTGCCCCAACTGATCGAGCCGCGGTCGCCGTAGAACTTCGCGAGCTCCTCTTCGCGCTTGGACATCTCCAACTGATACAGCTTGGAGCGCAGCGCCTTCATCGCCGAGTCACGGTTCTTGTGCTGGCTGCGCTCGGTCTGGCACGAGACCACCAGGCCGGTCGCCAAGTGCGTCAAGCGAATCGCAGAGTCGGTCTTGTTGACGTGCTGGCCGCCTGCGCCGGATGCCCGGTAGGTATCAACGCGCAGGTCTTCCTTGCGGATCTCGATCGTCAAATCGTCTTCGATCTCCGGCACGACTTCGACCGAGGCAAAGGACGTCTGGCGACGGGCATTGCCATCGAACGGCGAAATCCGCACCAGTCGATGCACTCCCTGCTCCGCCTTCATGCGGCCGTATGCGTACGGGCCCTTGATGATGATGGTGACATTCTTGATGCCGGCCTCTTCCGCCTTTTGGTAGTCCATCTCAAGGACTTCGTAGTCGTGCTTGGCCGCCCACTTCACATACATGCGAAGCATCATCTCGGCGAAATCCGAAGCATCGACGCCACCGGCGCCAGGCTGCAGGGTCACGATCGCGTTCGAAGGGTCGTGCGGACCGCCCAACATCAGCTGGAACTCCAGGTCGTGCAGACCTTCGTCCAGCGTCGCCTTGGCAGCCTTCAGATCGCTCTCGACACCCTTTGGATCGTCCGCGCCCAGTTCGATCAGGACGTGACCATCCTCAATGACCTGGTTCAGACGGTCGATCGGATCGACAATCTGGAAGCATAACTTCTTCTGTTGAACGATCTTCTGCGCACGCTCGGGCTCGTCCCAGAAGCCCGGTTGGGCCATCTGGTTCTCGATATCCGCTAGTTCGCGGTGGCGACGAACGTAGTCAAAGAGACACCTTGAGCGATTGGAGCCGCTCGCCGGCCTCTGACAGAACTTCTTTGTGCTCTTGCAGACCCATTTGGCCGAGCACTTGAGCGCTTAACCGCAGGGGTTTCCAGCATGGCGCCGACTAAGGGCTGGAAAAGTAGAACTCGCGACGGGCACTGCAGGCAAAGGATCGAAGTCGGCGAATCATGGCCCGTCGCGAGTTCAGGTGTGCGATTGGACGACTGTTGGAATGCCGTCACGGCCATTCTCGGCTGCACAGGAATCCGCATGAGGACGAGTTGGCAGCCCGCTGACCGCTCTGGCAAGGCGGTCCGAGGCACCCAGCGGTCCCATCGATGGTTCCCCGGGACAAGCCCCGCGAGAACTACTTCAAGTAGCTCGCAAACTCTCATTTGCAGACACGGCCGTGCGACTGTTGCGTCCTGATCCAGGCCGCTTACTCAACCGCGCAGCAAACGCTTGATGGCGTCGATCCAAGCGGCCCATGCGTGCTGCGCAGCCTCGCAGCTATTCCGTGACGCGACGTCGCGAGCAAAGGTCTCGGCCAGCATCTCAAGTAACGGAACCCGCGACTCTTCGGGCGTTCTGTCGTCGAAGATCTTCACGACGATCGGCCGCACAGCCTCCAGAAACCTGGGATTGCGGTTGCTGTGGCGGCTGGAGAGTTCGGCGATCAGGGTGTCGACGCGGTCCATTGGCTTAAGGGGCAACCAGCTACGGCGTGCCGATCAAACCTATCACGCGTGCGATTTGCCGGACCCCGCAGGGGGTAGCGCTTCGGGCGAATTCTCGTTCGCACGGCGGGAACCACGACGCGCAATCAGTCGCGGTTCCGATCGTCAGTGTGGCGGCCCGGATAGTACGGGCCCCGGATCATGCGGCCCTGAATCATACGGGCCTTGATGATGCGGGCCGCGATCACACGGACCTGAATCACACGGGCCGCGATCACACGGGCCTGAATCACACGGGCCGCGATCACACGGGCCTGAATCACACGGGCCGCGATCACACTGGCGGCGATCACGCGGGCAGTCAGGGCAACTACATCGCGACCGAGCCGCTGCCCTGCGTAACGCCACGCTTGCGAGCGAGTTCTTCGGACGACTTGTAGCTCTTCAACTTGTTGTAGAGCGTCTTGGTGTCGATCCCGAGAACGCGAGCCGCGCGGGTCTTGTTGCCGCCAGTGGATGCCAGGACACGTTGGATGTGTCGCTTCTCTACTTCTGCGAGCGGCAGGGTGAGGGTTTCCTCGATGTTGTTCTCCGCGATCAATCGCTGGATTTCGGAGGAGGATTCGACCAGCACGTAGTCGAACTCAGCTCCTTCGATTCTGCCACGTAGCTCGTCAACCGAGCCGCAGGAGGAGACCATGCACCCCCATTCAGCAGTAGCTTTCGTCAGGTTTTGAGCTGAGGGGTCGTGGGCGGAGTAGACGAGCAGTCTTTTGCCGAGAGTCATGAGTGGAATTGCTCCACCCGTGCCATTGGCGTTTGCGGGTTCGGAACCGCGAACGCAGCGCGGGTGACTTTGGTTGGGGTCGTTGGGGGCGAGATGCTTGTTACGAAACGTGGGCGGAATCGTGAGGTTCCTGCCGACATTTCCTAAATGTGCCAATGAAAGGTTGCCGGTCGTCGCGCCCTAGACACCTCGCATCCGGCAGTAACGACTGACCCCACCAAGGATCCCCGCGTCAGCCTCGAAACCCTTCCCCTACTCCGGCTTGCGACGAATGAGAGAAATATGTCCCGACGCAGTACGGAGCAGCACCACCGTCTTCGGACTGATGTGGATGCCCTCCATCGAGGCGCTGTACTCGCCGACCTTCTTCACTTCGATATCGAAGTCGTTGCCGATTCGACCGATCTCGGCGCGCGCATCAACTTGAAACTCAATGTCTTCGGGCACGTGACACTGCACCGTGCCCTGACCCGTGCCCAACGTGATCTGCTTGCCCGGCTTTACAATGAAGACCTGCATGTCGCCCAATCCGGTGCGCACATCGAGGTCTCCCTCGTGATCAAACGCGATCACGTTGCCCTGACCGGTATTCGCCTCAACACCGCCCTTGCAGGCCTGAAACCGCAAATCTCCGCGCCGGGTCGTCACCTTGGAGAAGGCCTCGCGCCCGGCCATGGTGACGTGGCCGTTGTCCGTTACCACAACTTCGAGCGGCAGCTTGGCTGGCACGCGGAGATTGCCTTCATAGGCGATCATGCCAACGACACCCGATGGCGCCTTCGGACAAGTCACGACGAACGTGCCGGGCTCCCCCGGATCCATACTCCCGGCAAGTTCCGTCGAAACGACTTCGATCTTCGTCAGGTCCTCTGCCGAACCGGCATCACGACGAATTCCGCCTTGCCACGTGATCTCGCTCTGGCTGGCACCGGCCTCGACCGCCGCGAGATCCAGAGTGCCATTGCTCATCTCAATGCGGATCTTGGTGACGTCGGCCCCAAACGACAGAGCCCCCTTGGTGGTGGAGACGGAACGGTGGGCACACGCGCCCATCAGGCTGGCGAGCAGCAAGGCACCGATAACATCGCGTGCGCGACCGAGAATTAGGCTCTTCATGATTGGATGACGTAGGCCGAAGATCGCTTCGAGACCCGTTTTTCGTCGCACTTGGAGTTTCCCAGCTGCCCTGCCGTCCTCAAAGGTCTATCCCCTGCCGATAAATGCGCTTCTCGGCCAGGTGGCAGCTGCCGCACCGAAACCGCCCTCTCCCATGGCACAGTCCAACAACGATTACCAGCCAGATCCGATCACGATGGTTGCCTACCATCGCGCTCTGGCCGAGCACGCGGACAGCCTAAAGGCCTATGCCAGCCGGCTTCTGGGTGACCCAATCGCCGCCGAAGACGTCGCCCAGGACGCTTTCCTGGCGCTCTACCGTCACCTCAACCAGGTGCCATCCGCCGCATTCCGACCGTGGCTGTTCCGTGTTGCGCGCAATCTGTGCCTGGACCAACTGCGTCGCCGCAAGTTCAAGATGAGCCTGTTCCGCGATCTGCAGAAGGACGAGGACCAACCGTTCACGCCGGTGGATAACCACAATTCACAACCGGACGAGATCGCCGAGACGCGCGAAGCGCAGGAAGCGATCGAGCAAGCAATCAGCGAGTTGCCAACCAAGTTCCGGGAGGCCTTCTTGCTCTGCGAAGTTGAAGGCATGAGTTACGAAGATGCTGCCGCCGTGATGGGTTGCCCCGTCAAGACAGTGTCCACGAGACTGTTCCGCGCCCGCCAGCGATTCACTTCGCTGGTCAGCCGATTGATCAAGGTCTGAGAAGAGACCCCCCACAGATGAACTGCACTACCTGTCGCTACGAGCTTTCCCAGTGCCTCGACGGCCGCCTGCCATCGGGCCGCCGCACCGAGGTCATGAACCACGCCGAGTCGTGCGCGACTTGCGGATCGTTCTGGCTCGAACTGCAAGCAGCCCAAAAACTGAGCCTATCCCTGCAGCAATCCGAAGTGAGCCCCAACTTCCGCGAGGGACTTTGGGATCGCATCCACGCCGGCGAAGGCACGCCGAGCGCCGTGTTCCAAGAACAAGTGCCGATGTGGAGCAAGGTCCGCTACACGCTCACTGGCGCGGCGGCCGCCGCGGCGCTGCTGATTGGCGTCACGTTCTTGATGAAGGATGACGTCGCCCCAAACACTGTCGCGCCAAACACTGTCGCCTCGAACAACTCGAACATCGCGTCGAACGACGGCACGGCTTCGAACAACACCAACTCGAACGGTCCCGTTGCAATCGACCCTGATGCAAACGGGTTTGCTCCGAGCGGTGGCCAGGCAGTCGATCTCGCCTCGAATGGCGGCTACTCCCCCGACGGCTACTCCCCGAATCACGGCACGCTCGAGCCGCGGCGCAGGAACCAATTCCAACTCTCGTCGCCCCCGCTGATGGCTGCCGCCAAGCGACTGTCGACGGAAGTGCTGGCCGTCGAAACGGCACGCCAACTCGAACAGCGTTACGCGACGGCCGCGGTCGGCTTGCGCATGATGCACAATCCCGCGAACAACCGCGCCCACGCGGTCACGCAAGTGATCGAGAGCGCGGACGAGATGCGTGATTTCATCGAAGTGCTGCTCGATCTGCGTGACACCCAAGGCCTGTTCTTCACCGATGCTGGTATCGATGCCGACCTTCAGTTTGCGGTCAAGATGCTTGAGCAAGCCGGGACGATGAAGACTTCGAGCGAGCAAGCGGTCGAGATGTTTATCGAGCCGGTGCTCAGCAAGAGCAATCGCCTGGCGCACGTATCGCGATCCATCAGCCTGAAGCCGACGACCAACATCTACACCGAGCGCAGCTACCTGCAACGTGTCAACACGATGCGCCCAGAGGTGTTCCGCAAGCTGTTCGTCGTGCTGGGTTCGCCAGACCAAATGCGCCCGGGCGCGGTATTCCTCCTTGAAGGGGACTGTGAAATGGGTTGGGTCGCGCCGATCAGCGAGATCAACGCCCACATGCAGCGCATCGAAATCGATCTGCGGACCAAGTAGCGCGGATCCTGCAACTCTCGGACGGCAATTGGCTAGAGTGGGCGCCCCCAACAGGTCCGCCCCGACCAACCCGTCCGACAGAATGCTTGCCCTGCTCCTAGCCACCGTCTGCGGCGTGTGCTCCACGTCGCCCTCAGAAGTCCGCCACTCCGCCCCGAGTGCCGTCGCCCAGAATCCCGGCAGCAAGCCGCTGAAGGCCCTCGACGCGTGGATGAAGCTCTACAAGAAGGGCAAGATCGACTACCGCGACAAGCGGATGATCGATAGCAAGGAATCGGTCGCCGTCAAATACAAGGTGCGCACGTCGAGCGACGTTGGCAACCCAACGTGGTCCGGCGACCTGATCGTGATCCTCAAGGCGACCGCGCAACTCGGCACCGCAGAAGCAGCGAAAGCGATCACCGAGGTCGCGTCCGTCGGCATTGAGGACAAGGGCAAGTACACCTATTCGATGGCGCCCTACAGCGTGCGCGTCGCCGCGCTCGAGGCGCTGGCGACGATGACTTCGAAGGCAGCCAAGGACGCGATTGCGGCTGGAGCCAACGGCGAGTGGTCGAAGGGCCGCGCCGCCAATTCGCTGCGCGCCGCCGCGCTGCTCGGGCTGGGCTACCTCGGCGATCTCGACTATGTGCCGGTCGTCGCGGCCGCCCTCTCCGATGGCCACCCCGTCACTCGCATCCACGCCGTGGAAGCGCTGCAGAAGCTTGGCGACGAGAAGGCGATCCGTGCCCTGATCGGAGTCGTCGAATCCGAAGGCAACGACGCGGTGTTGGTCACGGCGACGAAGGCCCTGCGCACGATCTACAGCAAATACTTCCGCGACGCGGAAGAGAAGCGCGATCGCGAAGCGGCGAAGAAGCCGAAGTCAGAAGAAGGCGACGAGCCTGCCGACGACAAGGCCAGCGACAAGAAGCCGATCGACCCTCCGCCAAGTGCCCGACTAGCGGTGCGCGCAGCGGTCAAGGCGCTGGGCCGCACCAACTGGCGCGCCGACATGGTGCTCGTTCGCCTGCTCGATGACTTCCGTTCGTCGGAATCCGTGCCGGCGCTGATCGGCGTCCTCGAACGCTTCCGCGACAATCCGAAGGATGTCGAGTCCGGCAAGCTCTCTGGCCTGCTGCGCGTCCAGGCGCACGAACTGCTGGTCAGCATGACTGGCGCCGTCTACTCGTCCAAGCAGCCGGAGAAGTGGCGCGAGCTGTGGGCCAAGGAGAAGGACAAGATTCAAGTCGCGCAGAAGCGAGATACCGGCCCAAAACTTGGCGGCACTGCCGCAGCTGGGTTCGTCGGCATCCCGGTCGAAGGCACGCGCGTGGTCTTCATCCTCGACCTGTCGGGCAGCATGGATTGGCCGATGGACGATCAGGGTGGCAAAGTGAAGCGCCTGGACTACGCCAAGCGCGAACTGCTCAAGGCCATCGATGGGTTGGCGCCGGACTCGATGTTCAACCTCGTCACGTTCAACGGCGACGACGAAGCGGAGATGTGGAACAAGAAGCTCGTCGACGCAACCAAGCGCAACAAGGAGCGCTTCAAGAAGTTCGTCGAGAAGCTGCGGCCGCTCGGCGGCACCAACTTGTGGAGTGGCCTCGAAGCCGCGCTCAACATCAAGCTATTGAAGTACGGCAGCCACTACGAGACCACCGTCGACGAGATCTTCTTGCTATCAGATGGCGCGCCGTCGGTTGGCGACGTGCAAGATCCAGTCGAGATCCTACGCCTCGTGCAAGAGGTCAACCGGTTCAAGGAAGTGCGCATCAACACGGTCTTCATCAGCTCGCAAACGCCGCCACAAGTTCAGGCAGCGCAGCGCCGCATGAGCCTGGTGCCGAAAGAACTGATGCGACGCATGGCGAAACAGAACGGCGGCAAGTTCCGCGACGTCTAGCCCGCATCGTCGCGAGCCACTGCTGCGCCGCCGCCTAACTCTTCTTGGCGGCCGGCTTCTGACCTTGCCGCCCACGACGCAACAGCGGCCCGGTAATCGCGATGAGACCACCAACGATGACCAGCACCCAGGCGGCGCGGTCAGACTCCGCAAGTGCCTCCTTGGGCACTTCGGACATCGCGAGCGCCATGCGCGTTTCGCCACCCTGGAACGCGAACGTCGCTTCACCCATCGCACGCCACAGGAAGAACGTATTGTCGACTTCCTCACGCATGTAGCGCGCGAGTGCGACTTGGCCGTGCAACACAAGGCCGGAGCCAAGTAGCACACCTCCGAGGAACGTGAACAGCCAGCGCGCGATGCCGATCATCACGACATCGTCGCGCTTTGGCGGACCGACTGCGAGCGCAGTCGAGCCGGTCTACTGCTTTACCTTCGTCGGCTTTTCGACCTTCGTCGGCTCGCCGGATTTGACGGGATTCACTGGCTTCACGGGCTTCGCAGCCTTCGGATCGGCCGGCTTGACGTGCACGATGCGTTTGCCATCGCGGAACACGATTCGCTCACCGAGCGCCAGGATCTTGGCCAGATGCGGCTTCTGCTTGAGCAGTGCGAAGTAGGCGCTCGAGAACGACTCGATCACGACCACTTGCTTGCGCCATTCCTTCGGCAAACCCTGCTCGATCAGGTCCTGACCGACACCGACGAACACTCGTCCCTCGGCGCGGTAAAGCAACTGTTCCGAGTCCTGCTCGCCAGACGCCGCCCGACCCTTGGTCCTGCTCGAACTGCGACGAGTGCTGCCCAAGTAGAAGTCATCGCTACCGGTAAGCGCCTTGCTCTCTTCGACGGCCGCCTTACCGGTGCGCTTCTTGCCGAGGCTCGCCAAGTCGCTGGGCTTGGCAACCGGTGCACCAGCAGCACCACCACCGGGCCGCGGCGCACTGGTTGTCGCACTGGGTGACCCTGGGCCAGCACGACCACCAGCACTGCGACCAAATGCGGGCGGACCTGTGGGACCACCGGTCGACGGACCTGCTGGACCACCGGTCGCCGGACCAGACGGTTGCGGGCTCATACCCGAACCGCGCCGGCCACCGCGGCCAGACTCACGACCGCGATCCCGCCGCATCGGCTGCCCAGCGAGTCGCATGCCTTCTTCGAGGATCAGCTGCGACGTGTAGGGAGTGACGATGCCGTAGCGCGTCGCCAAGGTGCGCAGCTCCTGCATCAACTCCGGCTTCTGGCCATTGCGACGAATCGACGTCAGCAAGCCAGCAACGTGCTGTCTGGCCCACAGCGTTTGCACGAACGAGTTCTTCGCAGCCGCCTTCGGGAAGTTCACTTCAAACACGAACTCCTTCGGCTTGCCGTTCTGCACACCCGACACGCGAACCGTGCGCGGGCCATCGTCGCGGTAGCGACCAACCACCTGCATCATCTCGCCGCAGAACAGGTCGCGCGTCTTGGTCGGATGCACATGGAAGGCATCGAGCCCTTCGCACTTGACGACCACGTCCGACAATGCCGGCCGCGAGATCTTCTGGCACAGGGCATCGACCTTGGCCTCGATCTTTTCCTTGTTGCCAACGAAGTCGCGAGCACCGTGATGCTGAGCAACCAAGTCGTCGAGCAAGCGCACGTCAATCTGATCGCCGACACCGAGCGCGAAGATCCGCGTGTGGACCTTGTCGGCTTGCTTGGTCAGTTGGAGGATCTGGTTCGGCTTGGTCAAGCCCACTGTTGGCTGGCCATCGGTGATGAACACAATCTGCGTCACCGGGGTCAACGAGTCGTCATCGGGCACCGCAGCCTCAAGCGCTTCGCGCAAGGCGTCGCCGATGTTGGTGCCGCCCATCGCCTCGAGCGTGTCGACCCGTGCGATCGCCGCCTTGATGTTCTCCGGCGTCGCTAGACGAGGTGACGGGAAGAACGTCTGCACCGCCGAAGCAAAGGTCACGATCTGGAAGCGGTCTTCGCGTCGCAAACTCTTCAAGAAGGTGTGCAGCGAGGCTTTGGCCTGGTTGATCTTGTCACCCTTCATCGAACCCGAGGTGTCGACGACGAGCTGCACGAGACGCGCTGGCACTTTGTCTTCGGCAAGCGTGCGCGGCGGCGACAACAACATCGTGAAGTAGCCCGGCTCGCCCTGCATGCGATACGGCAACAGGTGCAAGCCAAACTCCTGCTTGCTCAGCCCATAGAGAACCTGAAGGTCTTCGAGCTCGCCCTTCGAACCTTCGAGCGACACCGACGCCTTGTGCTCACCCTTGCGAGTGATCGCAGCACCTTGATGCGGCGTCACCACCGAACCCAGAGCAGTCTGTGACTCGATGCGAACTTCCAAGCCCACCGGCCCGGATGCTGCATCTCCCAACTTCGCCACACGCAGCGGGAAGCTCCATTCATACATGCCGCCGATCGGCTGCAGGACCTGGCGCAAGCGAACGCTGACACCGACTTCGCCGTTGGCCGGGATCGGGTAGATGCGCGCGCGCAGCATGCCTTCGCCGGCGTATTCGAGCAGCCCCGGGTCGCGCTTGCGGCGAACGATCGACTCGTAAACCGAGCGGGCCTGGCCAGCATCGAGAACCTCCCCCGAGATCTCCTTGCCACCGACGGTCATCGTGAAGCCGTCTGCAACCGCGCCGGCGGGCAACGGCAGGAACCAGATGCCCTCGGCATCGCGGCGACCGGTGTTGCGGATCGTCTGGTCGATCGTCGTGGTCGCGACGCCATCGACGATGTTGGCGTTGATCTTGGTGCCAACGATGTGCACGCCAGCGCGCAGTTGGTGGTTCTGGCTGGGCGTCGCTGGCGTTTGGCCGCCGGAGCCATCTGGCCCGATCAGCAGGCCTTGCGCGGCCACTGGGGCGGAGAGGAGAAGGAGGACACTTGGAAGCAGACGTTTCATTTGGGCACCTTGGAGTGGCCGGTCATTGCACAGGGCGTACCGCGGCCGGGCCCCAACGCCCCTGCCCCGAACCAGTTCCACAGTATTTGTAGGGCGCCAATTCGTTCCGTTGGCGAAACAATTAGCACCAGCGACGCCGGCAAGTGCGTCAGAATGTCCCGCAGACAAGGAAGACGACCGAGGTCCGCGCAGGCGGGTCTGTAGACCCACCGCGCAGCGCAAACCCGTCCTACAGACCGACGAAGCCCGCAACGCGGGCGGCGGGCAACGCCTGCCGTCTGACGACGGCCGCGGGACATCCGGGCGTGCTTGCCAAGTTGCTGGTGAGATATGGGGGCTGCCCGCATATCTCACCAGCGACGCCGGCAAGTGCGTCCGAATGCCCCGCCGACAAGGAAGACGACCGAGGTCCGCGCAGGCGGGTCTGTAGACCCACCGCGCAGCGCAAACCCGTCCTACAGACCGACGAAGCCCGCAACGCGGGCGGCAGGCAACGCCTGCCGTCTGACGAAGGCCGCGGGACATTCGGGCGTGCTGGCCAAGTTGCTGGTGAGATATGGGGGCTAGGGCAATCTCGCGCCTGGCAGGCAGTTGCCCGATTCGCCACGCGGCTCAGCGCGGCTGAGCGCGGCTCAGCGAGGCGGCTGCCGCGGGCGACACGGCAAACCACGCGGCCTCGCAGAAGCTGCGGGGTAGCCTCGAAGGCGGTCCGGCGCCCGTCATGCTCACGGCGCTCGGCCCACCCGAGGGCGGCTACTCAAACAGCTTGGTGCCGCGCGCGTCGAAGATGACCTCAAATCGGGGCGCCAGGCGCCGCACGAGGTCCTTCGGAGTCTTGATCTGCTCGGCGGTAATCTGGGCCACGACCTCGCGATCCCCGACCTTCTCCATGTTCCTGGTCCAGACCAGAACGTTGCCCGGCAGCTTGAAGCGCACCACGATGTCGAGGCCCTTCAGCTGCGATTGACGACTCTTGAAGAACGCCTCCGCAACAGGGTCCATCTGCTCCTTCATCTGCTTCGCCTTCAAGCGAGCTTGCTCCCACGCGACTTTGCCTTGCGGGTAGAGCGTCAACTTACCCAAGCCAGGCTTTGGCCCTTTGGTCAGCGCCCATTCCGCCGAGCTGCCGCACAACGGACTCTTCTGCAGAGTCGCGAAGTCCTTGAACGTCGCCGTCAAGTCGACCATTCGCTTGCCCGCCTTGCTCGCCACTTTGTGCGACGACAGCGCGAGGCCAGCTTCGACCAGTTCCTTGCCGACCTTCTCCTTGTGGAACACAGCTTGGGGATCGCCGCGTTCGCCAAGCTGTGCCGCGGGCTGCCGCTTGGCCAATTGGGCCAGCAGACCCTGCCGCATCACCATGTGAACGGACTGGGTTCCGCTGCCGTCGGCCGACAGTGTCACCGTTTGTTCGATTTCTAGACAGCCACTGAGCAGCAAACAGCCCAGCAGCGCCAGTGACTTGATCCCGCGCATAGGACAACGATCGGCCGTTGCCATCGGCGATCTGGAGCCAATCCACTGAGACCAGACATTGGCCGAGCGTCTTAGCGCGCCGTCCGTAGGATGCGGGCCATGATTCTGTTTGCGGACGTGCCTGCCTGGGTCACCGACTACCCCATTCTCTCCCTGCTGGCCGGTTTGGTCACGCTGGTCGTCGGTGCAGAAGTGTTGGTGCGCGGCGCAGTCTGGATCGCTCTGGCGGTAGGCATGAGTCGCATGGCAGTCGGGCTGACGCTGGTGTCGATTGGCACGTCACTGCCGGAATTGTTGGTCACGCTCAAGGCAGCAGACGGCGCGGGTGACAACGCCAACCTGGGTATCGCCAACGTGCTCGGCAGCAACCTGGCCAACGTGCTGCTCATCATCGGGGTTGCGGCGACCATTCGCGCAATCCACACCAAGACCCGCTGGCTCGAACTCGGCTACATGTTGCTGCTGTCCGGCCTCGCCTGCGTCCCGTTCATTACGGGGGCGCGGCTCGATCGATGGCTGTCTGGCCTGATGCTCGCCGTCCTGGCCCTGTTCCTCTACCAACTGCTCGCCCGCGAACGCGTCGCCAACAAGCTGCTCGAGGACGAAGTCGCACCCAAGACCACTCTTGCCGGCTGGGTCATCAACAGCGCCTTGCTCGCCGCAGGCTTCCTGATGCTCAAGTACGGCGCCGACTGGCTCGTCGGTGGCGCATCGCAAGTTGCCAGCGACCTGGGCATGACCAAGACCATGATTGGCGCCACGGTCGTGGCCGTCGGCACGAGCATGCCCGAACTCGCGACATCGGCCGTCGCAGCCCTTCGCGGCCAATCCGAAATCTGCATCGGCAACGTCGTCGGCAGCAATATCTTCAACATCGGCGCCGTGCTTGGCGGCGCGGGACTACTGCGGCCGTTTGCGTTCGATGCAGACCCTTTGATGCTCGTCACCATCGGAGTCGCAACGGCATCGGCACTCGCACTCGTCGTGGTGCTGCGCAAGAGCGGTGGCGTGCCACGCAGCGTTGGCTTGCTGTTCCTGCTCGCCTACGGCGGCTACATGACCTACGCAGTGATCGCCAGTTCGGGCGCCGAGTGATGGACGCGCTCGCGTTTGTTAGAGAACATGCCCCATGGCTGACCGCCAAGGAACTCGGCGTCTGCATCGTCGGCTCGCAAGCCCTGGCGATCGCCTGCCGCGACGCCGGCATCGACGGCCCCAACCCAAGTGATCTCGACTTGTCGTGGGCACTCGATCACGAGGCAGGAACCGCCTTGCTTGAACAACACGGCGTGTTCGTGCCAACCACCACCGGCAGTGTCGACCGCGGCACGCTCGCGGCCAAGATCGGCGACGAACGCATCGAGATCACGACGTTCCGCGCCGGCGATGCCAGCACGCCGATGAAGCAACGCATCAAGTCCGACTTGTCCGAGCGCGACATGACGATTGGCGCCATCGCGGTGCAGCTCGACAACGGCCGCATCCACGACCCGTTCGACGGCCTGAAGCACTTCCAAGAACGCCGCGTCGCGCCGGTCGGCGATGCCGCGCAACGCGTCACCGAGCACGGCATTCGCTGGTTGCGCTACTTTCGCAAGGCGCACGAGTTTGGCTTCGTGGTCGACAACTCGATCCGCGGCCTCAAGCGTAACCTCGATGTAGCCCTACTCCGGTCCCTACCGAAGGAAGCCATCGCGCTCGAACTACGTGCGATCCTGACCAAGACCAAGTCGCCTGGTCGGTGCCTGCTCGACCTACACGAAGTCGGGCTGCTGGAAACGCTGTCGCCATCGATCGCACGCCAATTCGATGGCCGCCCCGCTGGCCCCCAACGCTGGCACCCAGAGGTCTCGCAAGCACTGCACTTGGTCATGGCCCTCGACTGGGCCGTCGCCAACACCAGCCACTTTGAAGAACGGAACCGCACCGCCGTGCTGTTCGCGGTGCTGTGCCACGACCTCGGCAAGAGCGACACCCAGCCCGATGCGTTTCCGCATCATCGCGGCCACGAAGCAGCCGGCGTGCCACACATCGAGCAACTCACTGCTAGCTGGCCCGGACTGATGGACCAGCGCACGGTAACGCTCGCCAAGCACGTCAGCATCCTGCATCTAGAAATCCGCCGCTTCGACGAACTGCGCTCCGGTACCAAGGCGCGCTTCTACGACGAATACTTCCGCGCCAAGGACTACCCGATCGAAGCGTTCGCCACCGCCGTCGCCGCGGACTCCGCGGGCCGATTGGGCTTCGAGCACGAGGGAGCAATCGTTCGCGATCGCGTCATCGCCGACTTGACGAGGCTGCGAACCGCGGGCTCGTCGGTCGATGCCGGCGCGCTACGTGCGCAACACCCAGACGACCTCGAAGCCTTTCGGGCCGCGTTGCACGAAGCTCGCGCCCGCGCGATCAAGGCGAGCGGCCGGATACCGCCCGCGGCTACTTGACCGACAGGTTGGCGACTTCGGTCTTGCCGACTTCGACCTTGACGACCTGCGGCTCCGAAGGGTCACCTGGGTTAGGGCCCACGGCACGCGCGCGCACTTCGTAGCTACCGGCCGCCAGACCCGTCAGCCGGTAGTTGCCGCGCATCGCCATTTCGCCCTGGCTCCAATCGGCGGCTCCAAGCAAGCGGTGCTCGACCATCGCCATCGTCGGCTTGCCGGCTGCGTCCTTGACGACACCGCGAATCTGGCCGGCACCGGACAACTCGATGGTGCCGCAATCGGTCAACTGCAGCTCGACCACGGAGACACCGCCCTTTTCAGCCGGTGAGAATCTGCGGCTCTCGACCTTCAACGTGTATTTGCCAATCGGCACGTCCTTGAACTCGGCGATGCCATCTTCGTCCGTCAAGACACGTTCCTGGCCGAACGTCATCGTGCTGGTCTCTTCGCCGTTGCCGTCCCCGGTGCTGCTGACACCGATCATCATGACCTGCACCCGGCGCTGCGGCTTGCCGGACTTGCTCGACGCACCGCCGCGCGTCAACCGCACCTCGGCGCGTTCGACTGGTTCGGCGTCGTCCTTGCTCAACACCAACACGCGCACCGTGCCCGTACGCAACGTCAGGTTCTGCTGCAACTCGGTCGTATTGGCAGGCACGGTCAGTTCGTGACGCGCCTTGACGACCTGGTCCGACTTGCCGTAGCGCAACACGTAGTCGCCACTCTCGACTCCTTCGAACGTGAACGAACCGTCATCCTTGGTGCGCTCCCGACTACCTCCCAAACCTGGAATGCCATTGTCGTCGGCGGCACTCTCGAGTTCGACACCGCAGCCGGCAACGGGCCCATCACTGCCCATCACCACGCCGGTGAGGCGCGTCAAGATCGGCATCTTAAGCGCTACCTGAGCTGTCTTACCGCCACCGACCGCGAACTGCTTGGCCGAGGAAGCGATCTTGTCGTCCTCATTGCCAATGAACATCGTCATGCCCCCCACGTCGCGCACCTTCTTGCCGCGCGACAAACTGACCACGTAGTCGCCGGCGGCAACCGGGCCGAAGCGCACCTTGCCTTCTGCATCGGTGGTCTCGCTGCCCACCAAATCTCGGTTGCTGATGCCCCCAATTCTCGGGCCAGCATTCGCCGCATCGACACTTGCAACCTCCAAGAGCACATCGGTGCCTACCGACACCGAGCCATCGGCGCTGGTCACGAGCACTTCGACGAAGCTTGGCGGTGCCATCGTGATCTGTCGATCGACGGCCCCAGTAGAAGGCATCGCAACATGCGTCTTCCCCGACGGCGCGAAGTCCGTGTGCGTAGCACTGACGACGACTTCACCACCTGGCAAGCCCACGATCACGGCAACCCCGTCTTCGCCCGTTACTCCCGACCCCAGCTTCCCGTTGCCGATCTGGATGCCGCCATCGTCATCCACAGTGGTCCGCATTGCGACGCGAAACCCCGGTGTAGCAGCCTTCGGCGCCGGACGAATGATGACTTGCGCACCGACGATGGCAGCGCCGTCCTGATCGGCCACACGAATGCGCGCGATCGCACCGGCATCCGCGACCAGACGCATGCCGCGAACCGTTTGCGCCGCCCGGACTTGAACGCCCGGCTGAGCCACCGGCAAGTGCGCTTTGCCGCGCGCCTTGACGGTCACCATGCCAGGCTTGACGGAGTCGAGGACGAACTTGCCTTGCTCATCGGTGGTCACCGAAGGTCCCGGCATCTCGAACTCGGCCACATCTTCGGCCAATTGTATCGCACCACTCGCCTTGCTTTGCGTGTTCGCGGTGACGCGTGAGCCAACCACCGGTGTGCCATCCGCGGTGACCAGCACTCCATGAATCGCCCCAAGTCGCTCGACGCGCAATTCGACGTTGTTCGTGTCGGTCTCGACGTTGGGCAAGGTCACAGTGGTGTGGGCCGGACCCGTGACACGAATCGTCGTAGTGCCGCCTTCCAGCCCACCCAGGCGGAAATTGCCCGACTCGTCGGTCACCGCCGCTTCATCGGTAGTGAAGCGCTGGATGTCGACGCCGCCGACGATCGACTTGCGCTGGCTCGCGACCTTCATGCCGGCAACGCCAACACCGCGATCATCAACAACACGGCCAGCAATCGCGCGGCCGCGCTCGACCACGATGACGAGATCCGTCATCTGTTGCTCGTCGGCGATCTCCACTTTCTTCGACGTCGGCAGATACTGGTTCGACTTGGTCGTCAACAGCCAGGTACCCGACCGCAGCTTGCCGATGTTGAACGTGCCATCGTCGCCAGTCTTGGCGACGCTCTGCACGTCAAAGCCCATCGCGCCAAGCTCGGCTGCAACCATCATCCCTGCGACGGGTTTGCCATCTTCGTCTTGCACGATGCCCGCCAAGCGCGCGGAGCGAACCACAACCAGGTCGCCGAGGTCTTGGTCTTCTCCGGTCGCCGCGAAGCGCATGCGCTTGGCGAACACCAGATCGCCATCGGACAACGAAATCGTGCCTTGGCGATTCGCCCCAACGTGCGCGCGGAATGTGCCGTCGGCCGCGGTGATCACATCCTTGCGGACCTGATTCCTGCCGCCCGGCATGGGACGGATGTCGACCATCGTGTCCGAGCCCCACGTGTCGATCGACAACGCGAGCCCGCCTCGCGGGGCGCCGTCAAGGTCGACAATGCGGCCGCGCAACATGCTGCCCTTCGCGGCTGCCTCCGTCGGCGTAGCGTCAGGTGCAGCCGTGCGGTTGATCGCGACTTCTGAGCCGATCTTGGCCTGAGCGGGATCCGTTCCGGCAGCGTGTTCGACATCAGCCGAGGCCTCAGGCCAATCGGCGAAGGCCCCCGCTGCGCCACCGGGGAGGTTCGCCGGGGCCAGATCGTCTGATTCTCGCAAGACGAAGTAACCGACCACCGCGAGGATGGCCGCGAGCAAGATAACGACGAGAGCTTGGGGCTTCATGGCTGTGGGTCCAGTTTGACGGGCCAAGACGCTGGCAGCATCGTCGAAACTCCCCATCCCGAGCATTCAGCGGAACCCTTCCGTGGCCTACGCTTCCTCCGTCATGCCGAGCCCTTCGCACCACCAGAATCGCCGTAAGCAGTTCCTCGCCTCCATCGACTCGCCCGTGCTACTGATGGCCGGCGGGTGGATCTCCCGCAACTACCCGGCGAACTGGAGCGCCTTCCGCGCCGACAGCACGTTCTTGTTCTTCTTCCCCGAGCCCGAGGCCAACGCGGCGGCGCTGTTCGACCCGAAGGACAAGTCGGTGACGTTGTTCCTCGACGAGCGCACCGACGCCGATGCCCTGTGGCACGGTCCGACGCCGAGCTTCGCGGTGATGCAAAAGAAGCTCGGGGTCACCAAGATCGAGAAGCGCGCGGACCTCGATCGCCTCGTCAAGAAGAAGGTCGGCAGCCGGAAGTGCAAGACACTGGCGGTCGCCGATCCCCGCGCGACGGCCGAAGCCAAGAAGATCACCGGCGACAAGGTCGACTTCTTGAACACCAAGAAGGTCGGCGACCCGGCCTTGCTGCTCGCGATTGCCGAACTGCGCAACCACCGCATGCCGGAAGAGATCGCCGAGATGCGCAAGGCCGCGGCAATCACGCGCGATGCGCACAAGCTCGCGATGGCGCACACGCGCGCCGGGGTCACCGAGCAAGAACTCGTCGGCCATGTCGTCGGCACGTTCTCCAAGCATGGCTGCGTCGAGGCCTACGGCACGATCCTCAGCGTGCGCGGCGAGGTGCTGCACAACCACGACCACAGCAACACGCTCAAGAACGGGGACTTGGTGCTGCTCGATGCCGGCGCCGAACTGGCGAGCGGCTACTGCGGTGACGTCACGCGCACGTGGCCGGTCAACGGTCGCTTCTCGCCGGCGCAGCGCGACATCTACGACATCGTGCTCGCCGCCGAAAAGGCTTCGATCGAGATGATCAAGCCGGGCCAGCGCTACCTCGAAATCCACCTTGAGTCCGCACGCGTAATCGCCGACGGCATGTGCCAACTCGGGTTGATGAATGGCAACGCCGACGACCTGGTCGCTTGCGGTGCGCACACGCTGTTCTTCCCGCACGGCGTCGGCCACCTGATCGGCATCGATGTGCACGACATGGAAGGCTTCGGGGAAGTCGTCGCCTACCCCAACGGCCGCAAGCGCAGCAAGGAGTTCGGCACGGCGTTCTTGCGCAACGACATCGACATGGCCACCGGCATGTGCGTAACGATCGAGCCGGGCATCTACTTCGTGCCCGCGATCCTGCACGACGCGAAGTTCCGTGCACAGCACAAGCACAACGTCAACTTCGACAAGGTCGAACGCTTCCTCACCATGAACGGCAAGCGCGGCTTCGGTGGCATCCGCATCGAGGACGACGTGCTCTGCACCAAGTCGGGCTACGACGTACTATCTAGCGAAGTGCCAAAGGAGCGCGTCGCGCTGGAAGCGCTGATCGGCAGCGCCTGCTAGGCGATGCTGCGCGCGTTTTCACTATCCGTTGGGCAATTGTTCAGCGGTCCGATCCTCGGCGTGCTCGGCGCTTGCGTGATGCTCAGCATCGCGTGCTTCGTCGGGCTGTGGTTCGGCATCGACTGGGCCATCGAAACGTGGCTGGAAGGGTCCGAAGGCTTCCTCGCGGACATTGCGTCGATGGGCGGTGGCTTCCTCGCCGCACTGCTGTTGGCCTACTTCCTGTTCCCGGTCGTCGCCACCGCATTCCTGTCGCTGTTCCTGGAACGCATCGCCAAGACCGTTGAGGATCAGTATTACCCGCACTTACCGCCCGCCAAGGGATTGCCGGTCTTGCCGGCACTCGCAGTCACCCTGCGCTTTGTGGTGCTAATGATCGCGGCGAACGCGCTGCTACTCGTGCTGCTGTTTTTTCCGCCGATCTATGCCGTTGCATGGTTCGTCGTCAACGGCTGGTTGATTGGCCGCGAGTACCTCGAACTGGTCGCCATGCGGCGCATCAGCGTTCGCGAGACCGACCAACTGCGCACGCGGCGCGGCACGGAAACGCTGATCACCGGGGTCGTGCTGGCTGTGCTGCTGCCCATCCCAGTGTTCAACATGGTCCTACCGGTGTTCGCAACCTGCGTGATGGTGCACCGGTTCCATGAATGGCGGGGCGCCGAGATCGAAATCGACAGCGACTACCAGTAGGGCCACCGCAATCTCGCGCTCGCGATCACTCGCTTGGCGGATACAGCACGACCGGCACCGTCGCGTGACGCACCACCAACTCCGCAACGGAGCCGAGCAACAAGCGTCGCAAGCCCGAACGCCCATGGGTCGCCATCGCGATGTAGTCGGCCTTGTGCTCCTTCGCATAGGAGACGATGGCGTGCGCCACATCCGCCGCATCCAATACCACCGTGGTCTTGCACAGTGGCCCCAGTGGCCCAGCAACTTCCTTCAGCTTCTTCGTCCAATCGACATGCAGCTGTTGGCGGTCCGGATACACACCCATCACGTTGCCGGCGACCGGTTCGAAGGGCATGTCTTCGAGCACTGCGAGCAAGGTAATCGGCAACTTCAGTCGCTCCGCGAGCTCGCGCACAGGAGCGAACGCACGTAGCGATTCGGGGGACAAGTCTGACGTGAGGACAATTCCTGGCATAAGTACTTCCTTAGGAGAACGCGAGCAGTTTGGGACACGCCTACCAGGCGGACCATGCGCACATGTACCCGAATGAGAACCGGTGATAGCGGAGCGCGACCAGTGAGAAGGTAACCGGCGAGGAAGTGCGTACGGTGCCTGGACAAAAAAACACATCCT